>CEVA01061623.1_pt1 | contig 20288 bp, 20 predicted proteins | sample 361521 | NCBI WGS metagenome assembly CEVA01 (sample SAMEA2622823, study PRJEB7988) | marine metagenome | isolation source: saline water (ENVO:00002010), including
AGGCGAAATTCGGAACCGCGGCTGCCAGGTGAACCGTCGCCGCTGTGCAGATCGGACCCAAGGGGTTGTGTGGCATCAGATCGATATAGTGCGTCTCCGCCATCCCGGCGACTTTCATCGCCTCCGTGAACCCGCCAACGTTGCACAGGTCGAGTCGGGCGAAATTCGTGATACCCCGTTCGATGTAAGGGGCGAATTGCCACTTACTGGCGAATTCCTCCCCGATCGCGAAGGGAACGTCTGTCATCGTCCGCAGAGACTCGTACGCCTCCGGGGTTTCGTCCCGAATCGGCTCCTCGAGAAAGTCCAACGTGCCGGACGGTATGCGCTGGCAGAAGGAAGCTGCCTCGGCCACGGACAAGCGGTGGTGAAAATCGATTCCGAGGACGGGCCCCGATCCGATCGCCTCACGTAGCGCGACCAGCCTCTCGGCCGACAGAGCCAGCGACTCCCGAGGCTCGTAGACGTCTCCTTCGTGCGTGTGCGCCCAGTTCGATCGTATCACGTTCCACCCCGAATCCAGTAGCAGACGCGCATTCGCAATCAACGCCTCGGTACTCGGCATTTCGCACGTGGCAAAGCACGGAATGAAGTCCCGTTGCTTTCCCCCCAACAGCTGGTAGACGGGAACACCAAGGGACTTCGCCATGATATCGTAGAGTGCGATATCGATCGCCGACATCGCCGCTGTCAGGACGCGTCCGCCTTCAAAGTAGTGACTGCGATACATCTCCTGCCAGAGAGCTGCCGGATTCCTCGGATCGCATCCGATAAGGAACTCCCGAAAGTGTTTGATTACACCGGCTACCGCCAGCTCTCGACTGGAGAACCCCGGTTCTCCGAGCCCGTAGATCTCCTCGTCGGTCTCCACCTTCACGATCGTCTGGTTGCGATGACCGATCCAGACGGGATAGGGCTTTATGTCGGTGATTTTCACGGTCTTCCTTTCTTCGGCAGGTCACGGCATGCCGTGACCCTACTCATGGTCTGATTCATACACTCGCGCGACATCCGTTGGTGAACGAAACGTGGAAGGTAAGCCCCTACTGAAAAAGCAACCGCGCCGAGGTCTGGGACACGAATCCGATCAGTCGTTCGGCTTTTCCCCAATCGACCAGGGATTGTGAGCCAGTCAACTCGCCTCGAACACTCACGTCCGGGTAGAACAGCTCGGCGATTCGGGATGCCGGCTCGCAGAGACTGTTCTGGGGGTCTACAATGAAAAGAACGTGGCTTCCCTCATACTCGGCCGTCAGGGACAGCTCCATCCCTCGGCAGGCTTCAGCCAGATCGACGAACGAGAAGTAATTCTGACGCATCGTCATGAGCCGATTGTCGACAGGATCCAGCCCTTCACCCCACACCCGGGCTTCGTAAGGCCTCTCACGACGGAGCCGGTCGTAGATCTCCCGGATCCCAAGAATCTGCTCCAGGGCATGCTCGATATCTTCCGAAGCCAGTTCCGCAATACGGGTCCGCACCTCCACGTAGGACGAGCCCTGAGACTCTCGCATTTCGTCGACAAACTGAAGTCCCGCCCCAAACCTTAGACAGGTGTTCGAGATCCGGTCACGTCGCCAGAAATAGGCGCCGATGTCTTCGGTCACCTGCTTACTAAAGGAATAAGCGTCGGTCGTGAACGTTGGGTGATTTTCATCCACCGGGAGGTAGTCGATCTCGAATGGCTCCGTCCCGAAGAAGTAGCCGATGGCATTGATCGAACTCGCCACTACCACTCGACCCACACCGATGTCGGCACAAGCCTTAAACAGGTTAAACGTCCCCCCACAGTTGAGCGTGAAGATCCAATCGTTCGGGCCACGGCCCGGCGCCGGAACAGCCGCCAGATGCAGCACCGCATCGACATCCTGCAGATGTTGCCCGATCGAATCGCATTGCATCAGATCGCAGGTTCTGAAGTCGATGCCGTCCACAGAGGGCTCGACAATGTCCACCCCTCTGACGTCGAATCCTCGATTCAGCAGATGGGACGAAGCCGCAGTACCCACCCGTCCCGCGCATCCCGTGACGAGAATCCTCACAATCTAGGCCTCCCGAAGCACCCAGCCTACGGCGTTCTGCTGAATCTTCACATACTCCGGGTTCCACAGTACCGGGATCAGGTGACCCGGAGCAAGGTAGCAGACACAACCCTGACCGTAGTCGAACGCCCAGCCCCCTTCGCAGGTCGTCCCCAGGTTCTTGAACGTCTCGCCATTGTCGTTCACACTTCGCATGAATACGTTCGCCGGATCTCCATCGTACTCCATGTAATGCTACTCGTCCGTCACCACGAAATCACTCACCCCTCCTCTAATGGGATGATCGCGGTCCGTGATCTCGACTCGATATTCTCTTACGGGGGGCTGACCTTCGGTTGCCGCACCCAGGACCGACCTGAAATCGGTATTGTGTGTAGCGATACAGGTCACGTTATGACACAGAAGCGCGGAGCCGCCTGATTCGACGAAGCGCTTGATCGCGGCTCCCTGCTCTTTCGTCATCCACGCCGCTGAGGCGTTCTCCTCTTCAGGAACCGGAGGGTCGCTCGTTAGAGTGACCGAACCTCGCGGCCAGAAGAACTCCTTCTCCCCATAGCCCGCCGGCCAGATCATTCCATCGCGGAACACGTTCAGCAGGTCATACCCCTGAATGGCATCTGCACTCAGGGCCTCGTAGTCGTCGGTAAAGTCGATCGGCAGTCCAATGCCTTCGACCAGGGTCCTTTTCAGGGCCGTTCGAATGTAGTCCGAGTTGTGATACCGGTCCCCGATCAGGGCGTAGCCTCGCGGCACGTCAGCCATCCTCACCGGCAACGTCGAAACCACGCCATTGAACGTCTTCCGCGAGTTCCTTCGCTTTCGGGAAGGCAACCTGGTGTTCGTCGCTGGCCGCCCACTTTCGCCGGTTCTCTTCGGTGTCAAAAACTAGGTTCATCTGATAGTTGAACTCGGTCGGCCTTGCGTTGATTTCTTCGTGGACTTCCTTGGGGAACAGACGGAGAAGCCTCGACCCGAGATAACCTTCCTGTACCTGCATCGCGGGTACGTAGACATCCCGGAACATATCTTCGAATGCCTGTCCGTTTTCCTCATTCACCTTGAAGTAGATTTGAAGTAACACGTTGTAGCCTCGAAGTTTAGCGCCCACAGGCGCAATGATCGAAAGGTCGCGCGAATCGGTACCCGCGCACGGAGGGACATCAATATCGGTGAACGGAGTCCCCGGACGCAAAAGCAATTGCCGGAGACCACGAGGGTATCCGGCAATCATCGTCCGAAAGGTGATCGCGGGCCTTCAGCCCGCATCTTCACGGTTCAATCCAGGGGGGCACAGATTGGTTTCCGTGCGGGGCGCCTGATCACATAGGGCGATGCCCTAGGCCGCAGGATGACGCACCGTTGGCGCTGGCACCGACCTTCGCGACATCCGCGGGGCGAAGGTCCGCGACACATCAATCCCAGACATATCGTTCATCGTATTCCACATCGTATCTGTCCAACAGATCCTCGTATTCATCCTCATACCTTATGACTCGATGATGGGCTTCCTGATTCTTTATGTAGGTTACCACGCGACCCGCCTCCGCTTCGCTGATGGAGAATGCGCCATACCCCTTCTGCCAACGATGGCTCACGAGATCCCGTCTGTTTCTTTTAATCTATTTTGACGAACTGGTTTTGACTACCTCAACCACATCGGCGACCGTCGTGGTTCGTGCCAACCTGAACAGCAGGTGGACACGATCGGTCGCTCCCACGACCTGTAGCGGGGGACATCCGATGTTTCGGAGCGTAGCCGACAGGTATGGGCCTAACCTAGCTCGGAGCGACGAATCGAGACTGGGCACGCGATCTTGGGCGCTGAAGACCAGGTGGACTATAATGTTCGACAAAGATTGGGGCATGGTTGCGAAACCTGTCGCGGACCTTCAGCCCGCGATAGGGCCACGGCACGCGACGTGTTATTGTTTGCGCATCTTGCGATCACCCGGGGCAGTGCCCTAGGCTACAGGATGACGCGCCGATGGCGCTTGGATGACCTGTTCGATTGTTCGGCGCGCCGGACGGGCCAAAGGCCCGCGATTCTGAAGCCCGGCCCAACGGGCGGGGCGGCAACGAAGCGCGCGATATCCGCGGGCTGAAAGTCCGCGACACACGTGACTGCGACAGCAACAGAATCCACCCACAGCGCTCGCTAAACTGGCGGCGCTACGTCGATGGTCTTTCCCCCTTCTCGGGTGGACTCGATGGCGGCCAGAATGGGACCGACGGTCTCCAACCCGTCGTCGTAGTCATTTGGTACGGCGCCGGCATCACCGGAGCGAACCGCCTCGATGAAGACTCGGTCGTGTCCCGCCCAGGGGTCGAATTCTTCGGTTCGAATGTGCTCTCCATTGATCTCGTAGGGCCAGATCTTCCCACCTTCCATGTAGACAACGACCCATCCTCCCACGAAAGCGAAGCTGAAGAGCGGCACGACCCTCCGCCCGGGGGCCCGTACATCCTGAGCCTGCAGCGTCACGAACAGAAGATGCATGGTTCCACCATTGCTGAATCGGAAATTGACCGAGTCCGAAAGGGTCTGTTCACGACCCTCAGGTTGTGATCGGAACGCCTGGACCTGCGCGACTTCCAGCCCGGTCATAAAGCGAGTATAGTCGAGTGCGTGGCACCCCCACTCCAGCAGAAACCCGCCGCTCGTTTCTTCAGACTGGCCCCACGGCAAAGGCCCGTGTTGCATTCTGGGCATCGTCACCTGGGCGTGCGTGACAGCCCTTTCGGACAGGAAGTCACGAATCTCCGCGAACATCGGCCGACACCGTTCCCGGAAACGGACGCTACTCATCACCCCCGCGTCCCGAATCGCGCCCGCGATCCGTCGAGCCGTTTCGATTCGAGTGGCCTGCGGCTTCTCGCTGAAAAATGTGGATCCCTTTCGCTGCTGCCGCTCCCTCGACGTGCGTGTCATTCCTCACGTAGGCGGGCACACAGGAGAACAACACATCCATTTCCTCCTGTTCGAGCGTGTCGACCGCGTCGGTATAGCAGTGGGCTTTTTCGACACCCGCAACCTCTCGCGCGGAACTCAGCATTCACTCGTTGACGTCCCTCAGGGCGACCACATCTACCTCATCCATCCCGCTGAGTATCGGGATGTGTGTATTCCTGGCGATGTTCCCAGTACCGTAGAATCCGACCCGAACAGGCCGGCCCTGAATCCCCCTCACCGTCTACCCCTCTCCCAGAAGTTCCCGTTCCCACCACGCGAGGTAGTCCTCCGGCGTGATGTCCGCAGAAAGCCCTCGTGCGGCCATTCTGCTCTCGAAATTGTCCTGCATTTTCCGCGCCTCAGCCGCCAGCACATCGGGCGGCTCCGGTGTCAGTCCCCTGTCGCCGTGAAGGACCTCCCAGTCATCCAATCGATTCCGGAGCGCAGTGAGCGTCGTCGCGTAGGACGCCTCATCGGCCAGGTTGTGAATCTCGTGCGGGTCCGAAGAAAGATCGTAGAGTTCCTCTGCGGGGCGGCACGGCTCCAGGAAGTGCAGCTGATCTGACTTCAACTCCCCACGCGCTTTCAGGATCGGCGCCAGCGTCCAGAGCGGATACTTATGCATCTTGTACCCGTTGAACTGTGTGTAGGGTCGATCGGGCCAGTAGTTCTTGATGTACTTGTAGTCCTTGGTTCGGACACAGCGAATTCGATCCACCGTTCCGTCACATCGATCTCGCGCTGCAATGACTGCGTCACGAGATCCCGCGTTTTCTCCCGCGAACACACGGCCCTCCAGGTCCTCGGGAACATCCAACCCCGCGAGGGACAACGAAGTGGGCAGGAAATCGATCCCACTGACAAGGTCGTCCTTCACGACGCCCTCATCGATGTGGCCGGGCCACCTCACGATGCAGGGAACCCGTATTCCACCGTCGTAGAGGAATTGTTTGTCTCGAATGTGGGCCCGACCGTGATCGCTGATGATGAACACAATCGTGTTTTCGCTCAGTCCATCACGTTCGAGGGACGCCAACACCTCGCCCACCTTCCGGTCGAATACCTGAATACTCTCCAGCCACATCGCCCAATCCTTTAGGACAAGCGGATGGTCCGGGTAGTATGGAGGCAACTCGACCTCAGCCGGATCGATCGGATGATCGGGGTCCGGCGCGAAATCCCTGTGGGTATCCGTGATGTTGAACTGTGCGTAAAAAGGCTGCCCATCCTTTCGCTCCGACCAGAATACGCCGTCGAAGGGATCGTCATACCTGAAGTTGAAATCGGTTTTCCCCGGTCGGTGGTCGGGAGGTCCGCTGCTGTTGCACGTGAAATACCCGGCCGACCGGAAGAGATCTGTAGCCAATTCGATGCCAGCAGGAAGCGGAGCGTCTCTTCTGCTCCGATGGTTGTGTGCACCGAAGCTTGTCTGGTATCGGCCCGTGATGATCGCGGACCGACTGGGTGAACAAACTGGACAGGTTACGAACGCATTTGAAAAAAGTGTTCCCTCCGATGCGAACCGATCCAGATTGGGCGTCTGCACGACCGACGTTCCGTAACAGGCAAGGTCAGGATAGAGATCTTCACCATAGATCCACACGACATTCGGTTGCATTTGTTCCCCTTGTCTGGCATTCACGGCGCGCGAAACCGCCCCACCGGGCCATCTACTCCCAATGGCCGTAATCGATCTCGGGATGGTCGCGACCGTAAATCGCCTGTGCGATCCCCATATTCTCCTGGAGTTGAATCGTCAGCCCACCGTCGACGGCGATGGCTTGCCCCGTGATAAACGTCGCTTCGTCAGAAACCAGGAAGCGGATCGTGTTCGCGATATCATCCGGAATACCTGTCCTCCGAACCGGATACTGTTCCACGAACAGCTTGTGCAGATCCGGCCGCTGCGCCCAGTTCGCTTCGCCGCGTTCGGTCACGATGTGCCCCGGGCAGATCACGTTGACACGGATTCCGTCTTTGCCGAAATCGCAGGCCATCTGCCTCGTCATTCCGATGACGGCCGACTTCGCCGTCTCATAGACCAGTCGTCTTTCTGCCATCAGCTGGCCGTGGACCGAAGCGATGTTGACGACGGCTCCCCCGCCGGCCTTCCGCATATGAGGCACGGCGTGTTTCATCGCACGAAAGTGGGCGCGCACCATGGCGTTCATGCCGTATTCCCACGCCGATTCGGTAATCGTCTCCGCTGTCCCGTCCGACTCCTTCGCCCCCCACGCGTTGTTCACGAGGATGTGTAGCCCGCCGAAGACATCGACGGCCTCCTTCACCATGACCTCAAGGTCTTCTGCCTTCGAAACATCGACGTGCATCGCCCGAGCCTCTCCGCCTGACCCAACTATTCTGGCGGCGTTCTCCTTGGCTGCTTCCATCACGTAGTCCGCGATCAGAACTTTGGCCCCTTCGGCCGCCAGCCTCCGAGACGTCGCCCCGCCGATTCCCAGCGCGCCGCCCGTGACAATTGCCACTCTGTTTTGTAGACTGCTCATCGTTCACCGTCCCTCCCACTCTTCATATCAGCGTATCCCATGAAAATCACCGATATCAAATCGTTCCTCGTCAATCAGTATTGCCTCGTACGTGTCTATACCGACAGCGACATTGTCGGCAACGGGGAGGCCGGGCTCTGGCTGCATCATCGACCGACTGCCCAGGCGATCGATGACCTGAAATCCTACTTTGTCGGGAAAGATCCCCGGCTCATCGAGCATCATCACCAGGTCGTATCCCGTCACGCGCATTTTACCGGTGGCGTTATCAGCGCGGCCCTCAGCGGAATCGATATCGCCCTCTGGGACATCCTCGGAAAATCCGTCGGGCTCCCCGTGTACCAGTTGCTGGGCGGGAAGTGTCGAGATCGAGTGCGGGTGTTCGAAAACGTCAGAGGAGACACTTACGAAGAACGCGCCGAATCCGCGCGCGAGCGGGTGAGCGAGGGCTTCAGCGTCCTTCGGATGACCCCCTTCTTCGCCGGGTTTGAAGCTCGTGACTCGACCGAAGTCATTTCTACCGCGGTCGAAATGGTGGCCACCGTTCGCGACACCATCGGAGACGGCGTGGACCTGGGTCTCGAAATCCACCGGAATCTCACTCCGGACGAGGCCATCACACTCGCGACCGAACTCAAGCCGTTCAAGCTCAAGTTCTACGAGGACCCACTCCCCCCCGAGAGTGTGGAAGCGCACGAGTATATCGCCAAACACGTCGACATCCCGATGGCTCTGGGCGAGCGAAGCTACAACATCTTCCAGTTCAAGGAGCTTGTCGACAAGAAAATTGCAGCCTTTCTCCGACCCGACGTTTCAGTGGCTGGAGGTTTCACGCAGGTCAAAAAAATCGCAGCGATCGCCGAACCTGCCTTCATCCAAATCTTTCCCCATCTGATGGGTAGCCCCGTCAACAACGCGGCGTTTACGCATCTCGCCGCCTCCATCCCCAACTACTTCGTGATGGAGTGCCAGGCACATACGGAGGCACAAGACTCGATCGTGGATCGGCCGTACGAAGTTCGGAATGGCTACCGGGAGATCGTCGATCGCCCGGGGATCGGTGTGGAGATCAACGAGGACGCGCTGGAGGCGCTACCGTTCAAGGATCGGGAGATTACGGGCAATTTCTGGGCAGACGGGGGGGTGAGACATTGATGATCGGGAATCGATCATTGAACCCCATCATCGATCATCGATAATGGGATTCAATGATCAAAACTTTACGAATCCGCCGCACACGGGGATCACCTGTCCAGTCACGTAATCCGACAGATCCGTGACCAGGAACTCGATCACCTTGGCGCAGTCTTCGGGCATGCCGAGGCGGCCAAGGGGGATCTGTGAAACGAGCCGTTCCTTCAGTTCGCCTTCATCACGGCCCCCCGCGATGGCGCGGGAGCTGAGGATGTAGCCTGGGGCGATGCAGTTGACGTGGATGTTGTGCGAGCCGAGTTCCTGGGCGAGGCACCGGGTGTAGTGAATCACCGCCGCCTTGGCGGTGGCGTAGGAGCGGCCCGCGCTGGCCAGCATGCCGGCCTGGCTGCCGACGTTCACGATCTTGCCTGAACGCTGACGCTTCATCAGCTCCGCCGCAGCCTCGCAGCAGTTCACGGTTCCGTGGAAGTTCAGATCGAACATGGGCTTGAACTCGTGGCGGCCGAACAGAGCGCCCCCGGCGTTGTTCACGAGGATGTCAATTCGCCCGAAAGTCCTGTCGATGTCGGACACCATGGCGTCAACCTGCGAACGGTCCGTCACATCAGTCTCGTAGCCCTTGGATCGTACACCCATATCCACGATCTCTTCCGGTACCGATTCCGCACCGATTTCTTCGTCGTACTCTTCGTGCGCTTTCAGGCTGATGTCGTTCACTGCCACATCGGCACCCAGAGCGGCCAGGTGCAACGCGTAGGCACGACCGAGACCCCGTCCGGCTCCCGTAACGAGGGCCACTCTCCCCTCCAACTTCCTCCCGGTATTCATGGTCCCACCAGACCGTTCTTCACGTTCTTCTCGATCCATCCCTTGAGCGGTACATCCTCGTCTTTGGGAGACGTCCACCCGTGGACATCCGAGGGGGGGTTGCGGCAAAGCTGCCGTTCGATCGGGTCCATTTTTTCCCAGAACTTTCCGACGTCACACGGCCCCCTTGCCTGCAGCCACCGGTATCCATACCCGTAGAACGCGACCTTCCGAGGTTCGGTCCAGTAGTTGGCGCGGGCCGAGTGCCACAGACGACGATCGAAGATCACCGCGGAGCCCTTTGGCGCCAGAATTGGAACCCCGCCGTTGACCATCCGTTTCCGGTCACCTCTGGGGAAAGTCATCTTGTCCTTCAGCTGGCTTCCCGGAATCACGTGAAAATTTCCTCTCCCCGGCTCGCTCGTGTCCGACAGGAAGTAAGCCACCTTGACCGACAGACGTGGCCGGGGACGCGTCTCCATCTCCTGGTTCACCCGCCCTGTATCCTGGTGCCACCCCAGACCCACTCCGCGCTTACTGTCAGGGGGCTCGATGGGTGTCACATCCAGATGGGCGAGGTAGATATGAATGTTCCACCCCAGGATCCCCCAGACTTTGGGCAGGAGTCTCGGATAGGCAATAAGGTCGATAAAGGCCTGGTCCTCACCCAGGAATTCCCGTGTATGGACACGCTCGTCGGGACCGATCCTCTCCACTTTGCGCGTTTTCACATCCACGCGTTCGGTCGCCTTGATCAGCTTCCTGACGCGTGCTTTCGGAAGAGCGTCTCTGACGATGAGATATCCATTCCTGTTGAACGAACGACGTTCGGCAGGCGTCAGGCAGTACTTCAGGCAGCGTCGGTCCATGGGAAACCTCGTAGATGGTAAACCCCACCGAGGCCACGGCGGGACGACTTCGGGTGTCGTTTCCTCCGGTTCGATCTCTACGGCTCAATTGCTCTCAGCCAGGTCGATAGGCCCTGCGACCGTGGCGAACCAGGCACCTTCCTCTTTGGCATACCGGAGCAGATCCTTGACCACCTGGACCTCGCCGGCGTTGATCGTCAGCATCCACGGATGGATGACGAGGTCCGTCAGGGTGTTGGTTGGCTTTCGCCCAGTCAATGTCTTCCATCCACTTGCGCCGCGCCCAATCGGGACGCCGGTCCGTATAGTCTGAGGCCCCGCGTCCTTCGCCGCCCGGCACAAGCACCGTCGATTCGGTCCCTTCTACACAACGGAACACCGGGACGGACGACCCCACGCCTCGAATTCTCGATACCACATACTCGATGCCCGCTTCCGCAGCGTGTTTTCGTCCGCCAAGCCGTGGTGCGGACACCCGATTCCCCGAACCTTCAGGCCGCACGCCGCCTCGATGCTGTCGCCCATTCGAATCATCTCGTGTCGCTGTTCGCGATACGGACGTCCTTCGAATGCAGGTTCGTGGTACATCCCGTGAGCGTAGATCTCGTGACCGGCTTCAACGATGTCGGCGATCAGGTTCGGAAACAGCTCGGCGGTGATCCCCAGGACGCAGAACGAGACGTGCACGTCGAGTTCGGCCAGCAGATCGAACAGGTTCGTCACGGAAACCCGCGTCAGGAGATAATCCCCGACGTAACGTTGTGCTTCCAAGTGCTCGACATCGACGCGAAGCTTGAAAGCGAAGCTGTGGCCGTGCCAATCCATCACGCCTCCCCTCCTCGTCTTCGTCGGCGATCACCAGTCGGTTCTCCGATTCGTGTGATTCCTTGTAGGCCAGGATAAGCGTGAGCGTTCGAAGACCCTCTTCCTGCCACGGCGTCGGGTCGTCTCCTTCCCCCATCGTGCAGATCCACTCCCCCAGCTCTTTCTCGAAGGGGTTCCAGCTTTCGCAATCCACCCGCTCGACCCCATCGGACGTGTGGACCTCCACGTAGGCGCCCTTCTCATCCTGGTCGATCACGATCGCGCCCTCATCACCAATTACATGACTCGCCCGGCCCCGCGGGAAGGGGTGGTGGTTTGACAGGATCAGATCTACGGTTGCAAGCACCCCACCCTTGCACTGGACCACGCACTTGCCATTGTCTATGCACGGAATCCCCCGATGGTCCAGATTCTCCCCGAACCCGACGACATCGGCCGGCTCGTCCTGCATCAACATCCGCATCTGATCGAACACGTAGAACCCGGTTTCAAGCTCCGGGCCCGCCGCCATGTCAAAATCACTCTTCCATCCACCCAGCGTGAGATGGTGTGTGATCGAGAAGTGTCCCGTGATGGGCCGGCCGATTCGTCCCTCGTCGATCAACTGAAGTGCCGTCACCGAGGGCGCCCTGAAACGGGTTGGCAGACTACCTACCGTCACCAGACCCTTTTCATTCGACGCCGTAAACACGGATACTGCGTCCTCGATCGACGTCGCGAACGGCTCGGGAAGGAACACGTGCAGACCGTGCTCGATCCCCCACGCCGCGTAGTGGGGCCTGAGGTAATCTTCCGTGCAGATGCAGACCGCATCGGGCTGACCTCTTTCAAGCAGCTCCGTCTCGTCCTCGTAGAGGTTCGTACCGAACCGCTGCGCCATCTCCTCAATCGTTTTGGGCTACTTGGTCAACCACAGCAGATTCAGCGAATCTCTGATGTACTTCCGATCGCGATTGAAGTGTGCGATGCCCGCCACTTCGACCCCGCCCATGTCCGTGAACGTCTCGGGATAGTGCAATGAATAACTGGATACGGCACCGAGGATGCCGACTCTGATCGCCACCTTATGACCTCTACGCAGAATTTGTCATTAAAGACCCCTCGTCTCCCGAGGAGAAGCAGCCAGAGGGGAAAAGATCATGTCGTCGTGAGTCGCTTCATATTCTCGAAACTGGTTCTCGCGACCTTCTCCCGTCCCATCTGGAAGTCGAAGGCCTCGACCGAAACCCATCTCTGGTAATCCAGCTTGGCCAGGGTGTTCAGAATCGGATCAAAATCGAGCTCTCCCATTCCAGGACCCAACCGATTGGGATCGTTCACGTGGACGTGGTGAAACGATCCGTGCGCGTGCAGGATCTGATCGCTCACCGACCAGCGGTCGTCCTGCACCATGGCTTTGCAATCGACCATCATCGCGAACCCGGGCCGGTCCACCTCCCCTACCAGCCGAATTGCGTCGTCGATCCAGGTCACGAACGATGTTCCCAGAGGCTCGATGCAGAACACCACGCCTCGGTCATCGGCTCGCTCACCCACGCTTCGCATGCACTCGACCGTCCACGCCCACGCTTCCTCGGGATCGAAACCATCTGTTGGATCGCGCTGGGCGGGCGAACCAAACACCATCGTATCTCCCCCCACATCGGCGCAGAAATCTACCAGTTCCACCAGATAATTCCCAGCCGCTTGCCTTTCGACCCTGTCAGGTGAGTTGAGCCTGAACGGCGTGTTCGCGAGCAGCCAATGCAATCCGGCCACTTCGATGCCGGCGTCCTCGATCTCCCGGCGAATTCGGCTTCGGTCGGACGGCTCGAGATCGGTCACGACGTCACAGAGGGTGTACGGAGCGAGTTCGATCCCGGTGTAGCCGATTTCGGTCGTGAGCTTCGCCGCCTCCGGCGAGGGAGCGATCCTCGAACGTTTCGCTGCATAGCGCGTACTTGTGCGGTGTGGAACTCATGGAAGTAAAGAAGGGGAAAGGGGGGAAGACCGTATTTCTTCTCTACTTCTGCCCTTCTCTACTTCTCCCCTGAAAAGGCTTTGAACTTTTCTATGTGAGTGGCCAGCACAGATTCAGAGTCGTCGGGATCGATCACTTCAACTGAGAAGAAACCGTCGTAGCCGTCAGGAGCGAGAAGGTCGAACGTCCTCTGATTGTCCGCGTCGGTCACTTCGCTTCCTTCGCGCGCGCTGAAATGAAGATGATCGACGTTGCCCCTGATGTGGCCGTAGGCCTCGTCCACAGACTGGCCGCGTCGGATATGGTGGCCAATGTGCCAGAGCACGCCGACGTTTTCCGCACCCGAATCGTCCACGATCCTTCTCGCCCAGTCGGCACGCATGTTCGTGTGGGTTTCGATCAGGACTTTCGCGTTGTGCTGACCTGCGTGTTCATCGACGGCTGCGCAGGACTCGGCCGCCAATGAGAGCGCCCTGTCACGATCTTCTTCGGCTTCCGGGACTGGATCGCCGAACACCCTCAGGTAACTCGCCCCGATTCCCTGGGCCAGTTCGATGTAGCGTTTGAGCGATTCCCGTTCCTTTTCGTGCTCCGCGGCATCGGTCGAATTCAGCTGAACCCCCGTGGCGATGCAGGTCGCTTCAATCCCGCTGTCTTCGAGCATGCCCTGGGCGGTCGCAATGTCGTCCTCTGACGAGGAAAGCTCGATCCCGTGTTTGTGGTCCCACTCGACCCGAAACTCGAGGCCCTCGTATCCGTACTTCCTGGCCGCCGCAATCAGATCCGGCAACGTCCGGTCCGGACAGACCGAACTCATGAATCCAGGCTTCATAGTACCTCACGAACGTTCATTCAAGTCGTTGAATCACGTCAGCGAATGGCCGACCTACTGAAACATCCTGACAGCCACCCGAGGGCTCCCTAGAACGGCATGGTCCTGGGAGCGAAGGGTGGCGTCGCATAAACTGTGGCGTCGAAGCTCTTGCGCATCAGATCGTGCAACGTGTCCTGATGGTCAGGGCTTTCAGACAGGTCGTTGTGTTCCCAGGGGTCGTTCTCGAGATCGTAAAGCTCGAACAAATCCTTGCCGTGGTAGTCGACGAACTTCCATCGACGGTCGCGATACATCGTCGCGTGCGTCTGATCAGGATAGTTAATGGCCCCGAAGAACTCCGTGCGAACGAAATCGCGATGACGATCCGTTTCCCCAGACAGGAGCGGCGTGAGTGATTTTCCTTGCACCCAGTATGGCGTTTCAAGGCCTGCCGCATCGAGGAACGTGGGCACGAGGTCCATCAGCTCGACGAGTGCATCGCTCACGATGTCTTGGCGGTAGCCCGTAGGCCACGAAACCATAAGGGGAACTCTCGTCAATCCTTCGAAAAAGCGACATCCCTTGAGCAAAAGACCGTGGTCGCACAGGGCTTCTCCGTGATCGCTCATGAACACCACGATCGTGTTCTCCCGCTCGCCCATAGCATCCAGGTGATCCAGCAGCCGCCCGAATTCGTGGTCCACCTGCTCGATCATCGCATAGTAGGCGGCCTGGACACGCTTGTGATCCCACACGTCCGGATGCTGAGGTTTCGACTGGAAATCGACGCCCGCCTCGACCAGTTTCTGCTGATGCTCGAGATCGCCGTCCTCGAAGTGCGCCCCGGGCATCCCGTCCACATCGTAACGCCGGTAGAACTCGTAGGGCGGGTCGAACGCGGCGTGCGGATCGAACGGATTCACGCTCAGCATCCACGGCTGATTTTCTCTACGGTTCTTGTCGACAAACTCGATTGACTTTTCTGTACACCAATAGGTCTGATGCAAGTGCGGGGGAACGTTGTCCTTCTCCTCCGTCGGCTCGTAGACACCACCGAAGCTCTTCTCGGTCGCCCCCTTTCGATACGAATCCATCTGGTTGTATTCCAGGAGGAGTTCTGCTGGATCGCTCCCCTGCTGCCGGATCCAATCCGCGTAGTCGTGACCGTAGTCGTTCGGCCCCTTGGGTGCGTGGCTGTACTGGAAGTACCCATAGCCATCATCGACACGATTTTCCTGCGCGTTGGCCGCTCCCGCCAGGTGCAGCTTCCCGACCAGCCCGCAATGGTACCCCGCTCGGGTGAGGATGTTCGGGATCAGCCGATCAGCGTAGTAGTCCGGCCAGGTGTCGTTTCCATTCCCTTTGACCCCGACGGCGCTCGGATACATCCCTGTCAAGAAACTCGACCGGCTTGGGGTACAGATGGGTGCCTGGCAGTAGGCATAGTCGAATGTCACCGCACCCTTCATGAAGTCGTCGAGCCTTGGGGTATTGACGTGAGGGTTGTTCAACGCACCGATCGTGTCGAATCGCTGCTGATCGGAGCAGTACCACAGAATGTTCGGTCTGTCAGTCATGGGGTCCTCGAAAGTGTGCTGCGAAGAAGTCCGTGAACACGATGCTCAACCGATTCCACCGACGTATTTCATCGCGAGCGCACGCGCTTGTCCTTCACCAAGCCGCTTTTGGAGCAGAGCGGCAAACTCTTCCTCGGTCTTGCCTTCCGCCAGACCGCGCACAACACGGTCCTGGGCCTCAAACGCGTCGCGAGTCACTTGCTCCGTGTCGACCTGGCTGGCCAGAATGGCTTTCAGGTCGTTCAGAACCTCCGCACAGGCAGGATCATCGATCCGGTTGTCGAACTCGCCTGGATCTTCTTTCAGGTTGAAGAGCAGGCCCTGATACCATTGGAAGTGGATGTATTTCCAGTCCCCTTTCCGGATCGAGAAGGAGCCGGTGCAGTTCCCTTCCGAGTGAGACTCCGTATACGCCCATCCGGGGTGAGGCCCGTCCCGGTCTTCGAGCAACGGGATCAGAGAATGCCCTCGAAGCTCGCTCTGCTCGTCCGAGCCTGCCCAATCGAGCAGGGTCGCAGCAAGGTCTACGTGCGCGACCGGTGTCTCGATCACCTTACCGGACGGAATGCCAGGACCGCACATCACTAGCGGAACGTGCGCTGCGTTCTCGTAGAGATTGTTCTTGAGCCACAGACCGTGTTCGCCGAGGGACTCTCCGTGGTCTGAAGTGTAGATAAATATCGTGTTCTCCAGTTCCCCTGCCGCCTCCAGCGCGTCGTAGACCTGACCGATGTATTCATCCAGCTCGGAGATCAGCCCGTAGTAGCCCGCCCGTGCCCGGCGGATCCGATCTTCGGGAATGGGTGTCGCGATCCGCTTGAAGTTTCGGATGCCCTGGTAAACGAGATTCATGTTTTCCAGATCGTCATCCCGAACATCCGGCAGGTCGATTTCGTCCAGGGGATAGAGATCCCAGTATTCCTGCAGCGCCACGAACTTTGGATGGGGCTGGCTCAGGCCAAGGAAGTAGAGCCATGGGCCGTCGATTCCGGGACGCGTTTGCGCGATGAAATCGAGACACGTCTGCGTACGCGCCGAATCTTTGTGTCGTTTCTCACGCGGGCTTCCATTCACGTTGTCCCGTTCGTTCCACCGCATGCAGAGAGGATTTCGAAAGAGAGACGTGATATCCGGGTTCCGACAGTGACCGTTCCCGACGTCCGTCTCGATAAACCCACGCTCAAACTCATTCAGGTCGAATTTCCCCGTCGCGTGGCACTGATATCCGTTCCGTGAAAGGCGGGTTCCCCAGGTCGGATGGCTGCCGTCCCACGGCGTCGAGTTGCAATAGGATCCGACATCCGAGGAGTACATCCCCGTCATCAGGCACGCCCGACCGGGCGTGCAAACCGGGCTCCCGCAATACGTGTTGGCGAACACCGTCCCGTTCTTTGCGATCCGATCCATGTTGGGGGTCTTGACGAGCGGATGACCGGCATACCCTGTGTATCGAAAGCTGTGCTGGTCGGAACAGATGTAGACGATATTGGGGCGTGATCCGGATGGCATCGGGGGTCCTGTAGTCTTTCAGTAAGCGTTTCGCATTGCGGGACGGTTCGCGAACCGTCCCTGGGATCATGGATTTCGTGGTTGTGTGGCAGCCATGAGGCGTGATTGCCCCGGGCCCAAACGGCTCTCCAGAATTGCTGCGAATTCCTCTTCTGTTTTCCCTTCAGTCAGTTGCCCCAACATTTTCTTCTGGGCATCGAAGGCGTCGAGGGTCACGCGTTCGGTATCGACCTGGCTCTCTAGGATTCCCTTGAGCTCTCTGACGACTTCGCCGCAAGCCGGGTCCTCGATCCGGTTCTCGAATTCGCCCGGATCCTCATCCAGGTTGAACAACAGACCGTCGTGCCACTGGAAGTGGACGTACTTCCAGGGCCCCTTGCGAATCATGAACCCGCCGGTCATCATCCCCTCTGAATGAGATTCCGTGTAGGTCCATCCAGGATGGTCACCGGTTCCTCCGTCAAGCAGTGGCACGAGGGAATGTCCTCGGATTTCGCCAGGAACCTCGAGCCCGGGCCATTCGTACAAAGCGGCAGCGAGGTCGACGTGGCCCTGAGGGATGCCCGGACCCGCCATCACGAACGGCACGTGCGAGGCGTTCTCGTAGAACGAGCTCTTGTGCCACAACCCGTGCTCTCCGAGGGACTCCCCGTGATCGGAAGTATAGATGAAGATCGTGTTCTCCAGCTGTCCGGTCTCCTCCAGCTTGTCCCGGACCCGCCCGACATACTCATCCAACTCCGTGATCATGCCGTAGTAGCCGGCTCGCGCTTTCCTGATTCTGTCCTCGGGGATCGGGGTCGCGATGCGCTTGTAGTGTCGCATGGCCTGATAGACGAGATGCAAGTGTTCGAGATCCTTCTGCGGGACCTCAGGCAAGTCGATGTCTTCCAACGGATACATCTCGTAGTACTGGCGGAGTGCGACGAATCTGGGGTGAGGCTGGCTCATTCCCAGCCAGCACAGCCACGGTTTCCCCAGGGAAGGCGCTTCGTGCTCCAGATACGACAGCGTGTGGTTGGTCAACTGCTCGTCGTGGTGTCTTTCGTCCCTCGGCCGTCCGTCCACATCAGGTCGTTCGTCCATCCTGTAACAGAGCGGGTTTCTGAACAGGGAGGTGATGTCCGGGTTGTCGAAGTGACCGTTACGGGTTTCGACTTCGTGGAATCCCGTCGGAACATCCGAATTCAGATCGAATCTTCCCGTCGCCCAGCAATGGTAGCCCGCGTCTGTCAGGTACCGGGCCCACATTGGATGGCTGCCGTCATAGACCGTCGAATTGCAATAGGACCCAACGTCCGACGGTTACATCCCGGTCATCATGCTCGCGCGACCTGGCGTGCAGAGCGGGCTGGCACAATACGTGTTGGAAAACACGGTCCCCCGCTCAGCGAGACGATCGAGATTCGGTGTCTTGACCAGCGGATGCCCCGCGTATCGGAATCCGTGCTGATCGGAGCAGATGAGGATGATGTTAGGCGTGGGCATGGCTAATGGTCCAGGGTACTACGTGTCGTCGGGCATTATTGAGCGGGAGAATGGGTGAGCGGGCGTGGCATTGCAACTAGCAGAGACTCTCCCGCTCTCTCCTCCCCCTCCGTGTCCTGAGTAGACGCGTCAGCGTCGTATCGAAGGGCTCTCCCGCTCAGCTCTTCACGCGTTCCACATTCTCGGCATCCGAAACGCCTTCCCCTTCTTGAAAAAGCTCTCCATCTCGTGTGCGCGAATCATTTCGTCGCACATCTTTCGGATGTCGTCGAGAGACAATTCGGATGACGTATGGGGGTCGAGCATCGCCGCCTGGTAAACCGACTCTTTGCTGTGGTTGAAGACGGCCTCGAGCGTCAGCAATTGCGTATTGATGTTCGTGCGATTCAGAGCAGCGCATTGCTCTGGAAGATCGCCCACGTAGGTCCCCTGGACGCCGTTCTTGTCGACAAGGCACGCGATCTCCACGACCGCATTCCGGGGCAGATTGGTAATGTATCCACCGTCGTTCAGAATATTGCCGCCGATCCGAAACGGCACATCGGTCTCCATGGCTTCCATGATATACGAGCCATACTCGTGCGTTTGGTCGTGCGAGAGTCGTTTGTTGTTCACCATCTCGTGACTTCGCTCTTTCCAGCGCTGAATCTGGTTCACGCACCGTCTTGGATACTCGTCGAGAGGAATGTTGAACTCTTCGATCAGTTCGGGATAGGTCGACTTAATCCAGTACGGCATGTATTCCGCGCTATGTTCGGAAGACTCCGTCAAGTAGTAGCCGAAATGACGCATCATTTCAAACCGAACCATGTCCGTATGCTTGGCGGCTCCCTTTTTTCGAGCTTCGCGGTTCATCGCTGCCGCCCGTTTCTTAATCTCCGGGTAGAGGTCGCGGCCCCCGTCCGTGATCTCGAGCAGCCAGGCCTGATGATTAATCCCCGCAATCTCCCACTGAAGATTCTCGACCTCATCGAGCATGCCCACCCGATTCAGCAGTCCCGTCGCGCACGATTGCACAGAGTGGCACAGTCCGACCGTCCGAATGGAAGTGCCTCTCAACAACGCGCCCGTGACAGCACACATGGGATTCGTGTAGTTCAGAAACCACGCATCCGGGCAAACCTTCTCCATGTCGTTCGCAAACGCCATCATCACAGGCGCCGTTCGCAACACGCGGAAAATCCCACCGATCCCGATCGTGTCCGCAATCGTCTGACGCAGGCCATACTTCTTGGGTATCGCGAAGTCGATCACCGTCGACGGCTCGTAGCCTCCAACCTGGATCGCGTTGACGACATAGTTCGCGTCCTTCAACGCCGCTCTTCGGTTGGCCTTCCCGAGGTGGGCCGTAATCCTCGTTCGACCCTTGTTCACATTCTTGTTCAGAAACTGCAACATTCGCCGGGATTCGCGCAGGCGCCTTGAGTTAACGTCGTAGAGCGCGATGTGCGCATCGTGCAGCGCCGGACTCAGCATACTGTCGCCAAGTATGTTCTTGGCGAACACGCTGCTGCCCGCACCCATGAAGGTAATTTTCGGCATGGAGCTCCTCTTCTATGCTTCTCAGGTCACCGCGTCGGCTAATTCCGTGAAGTCATTGACCATCACATCGGCTTGATAGGGGGTGTCCTCGTACGGAAGGTCGTACCGATCCACCCAGGCGCCCCGCATGCCACAGGCCCTTGCGCCAACCACGTCGAAGGAATTGGCGGAGACCATCATGCACTCTCCGACCTCGAGGGAGATCATCGTGGCCGCCTTCCGATAAACACCCGGGTGCGGCTT
>CEVA01239959.1_pt1 | contig 20229 bp, 14 predicted proteins | sample 361521 | NCBI WGS metagenome assembly CEVA01 (sample SAMEA2622823, study PRJEB7988) | marine metagenome | isolation source: saline water (ENVO:00002010), including
GGGCCGCACGCACTCCAATGGTTACAAGCGCGTCAGCGACTTCTTCCCCGACCTCGGCCACACTCCCGTGCTCAAGGCAGTGTGCGGCCGCACCGAGGACCGCACCAAGGCGTTCGCCGACCAATGGGGCTTTGAAAGTCACGAGACTGACTGGCGCGAGTTGATTAATCGCGACGACATCGACGCGATCGATATTTGCACGCCCAACGATCAACACGCCGAGGTGGCCATCGCCGCCGCGGAAGCCGGCAAGATGGTGTTGTGCGAAAAGCCGCTGGCCCGCACCGCCGAGGAAAGCGCGCCGATGGTCGACGCCGTCGAGAAAGCCGGTGTGGCCAACACTGTGTGGTACAATTACCGCCGCGTGCCTGCCGTCACGCTCGCCAAGCAAATCGTCGACAGCGGCAAACTTGGCCAGATCTTCCATTACCGTGCCAACTTCCTGCAGGATTGGACCATCAGCGCCGACCTCCCGCAAGGCGGCGAAGGCCTCTGGCGCCTCGACGCCGCCGCTGCCGGCAGCGGTGTGACCGGCGATTTGCTCGCCCACTGCATCGACACCGCCATTTGGCTCAACGGCAGCATCAAGGATGTGTCCGCTGTCACCGAGACGTTCATCAAGGAGCGCGTGCACACCGCCACCGGCGAGAAGCAGGAAGTGACCATCGACGACGCCTGCATCTTCCACTGCCACTTTGGCAACGGCTCGCTCGGCCTGTTTGAGTCCACTCGCTATGCCCGCGGCCACAAGGCGCTGTACACGCTGGAGATCAACGGCTCCGACGCCTCCATCCGCTGGGATCTGCACGACCTCAACCGCCTCGAGTTCTTCGACCACAGCGATGAGTCAACCACCCGTGGCTGGCGCAGCGTGCACATCACCGACGGTGACATGCCCTACATGGACAAGTGGTGGGTGCCCGGCCTCTGCATTGGTTACGAGCACACCTTCGTCCATCAAGTGGCTGACTTCCTCAAGAGCCTCGACGAAGGTACCCCATGCAACCCGACTTTCCGCGACGCCCTCGAGACCGCCAAGGTCTGCGACGCCGTCCTCGCCTCGGCGGCCGACCGCGCTTGGAAAGACGTGTAAACGGAAAGTCACTTAATAGCACCCGCGTCACTTGGCGCGGGTTTTTTGTTGCCAGTTTGGGTTGGATCATCGAAGGCTCGGCGTGTTTTGATGGATGTTGTGATTCGAGAGGAGGCGAAGGGGGATCGCATTCCGATACGGGAGGTGAATTGGTCGGCGTTTGGAACGGAGATCGAGGCCGACTTGGTGGATCGGCTTCGAGCGGAAGGCTTGGCCCGCTTGTCGCTGGTGGCCGAGGCCGGGGAGGACGGGCTTGTTGGTCATATTCTGTTTAGTGAAGTTCAAGTAGGCGAAATGCCCGTGTTGGCGCTGGCACCAATGGCGGTAAAACCGGAATGGCAGCGGCGTGGCGTGGGAACGCAACTGGTGGAGACGGGTTTAAAACTGTGTCAGGAGGCAGGGCACAAGGCAGTGCTGGTGGTGGGGCATCCGGCGTATTATCCACGATTTGGATTTTCTGTTGAGCGGGCGAAGGGGCTCAATTCCCCATTTTCCGGGGAGGCTTTCATGGTGTTGGAGCTTGGCCCGGGGGCATTGGATGGAGTGACAGCAGAGGTTCAGTATCCACCTGCATTTGATGTTTTTTTGTGAAAAACGGCCCTTTTTTGGCGCGAAACGATGTTTGTGGAAGAAATGGGTTGAATCGGACGGGTTCTTGTGGCGTCTTATCCGACCCCGTTTGAACAAGGGAAATTGAAAGGAATAACAGGAACATGTTGAAGAATGTTTTTACGAAAATGCTGATGGTGGCGGCCTTTGTGTTGGGCGTCGCAGTTTCAGTTCAAGCTGCGCCGAATCAAAAGATTTGCCCGTTGATGATCGAGGACGAAATCGATGAAGAGGAGTTTGTTGTCTACAAGGGTGTAAAGGTCTTTACCTGCTGCGGCACCTGCAAAAAGCTTTGGGCCCAGAATCCTGACTATTACGCGGTGGTTTCCGTGAAGCAGGCTCCGCAGTTGGCAGCCGTGGCCTCCAAAACCATCAAGCCGATGAAGCAACTTTTCTGCCCGGTGTACACCGACACCCGCGTGCACCCGAAGAGCCCGTCCATGGAAGTTGGTGGCAAAAAGGTTTATTTCAGCAAAACCCGTGCCGTGAGCCGCTTCAAGGCCAACCCCGAGAAATACTCGAAGAACCTGCCGAAGTGATTTTAGGCATATCCGAAATTGCGCCCCCGTTCGCGGGGGCTTTTTTTATGCCGCCACCACGCGCGCCGGTCGGGTGAACACCAGTTGGCAGGCGATTGCCTTCTCGGGGATCCCGGTCAATCTTGCCAGCACGCGGCGGTACAATTCCAGTTGCGGTTGATGACGCTTCACTGCGTCATCGATCGTGTCGTCATCCACGCGGTCGGTTTTGAAATCGATGATTACTGCCGAGCCATCGGCGAGGTGGACGCGATCGAACACGCCCGAGCAAAACTCCCCATCGATCACCAGCTCAAACGCCCGTTCGCGCCACACCTTCACGGCGGCATTCGGCTCGAACAGCGCCGCCACCTCCGCACTTTGTAAACATCGCTCCACCTCGGCGGCGGCGTTTGATGCTTTTTGCATTTCGAGCATCGCCGCGGTGGTTTCGTCCGCCCACTCGATCTGCTCAAAGATATTGTGAACCGCCGTGCCAAAAGCCGCCGCATCCGCGCCCTTCGGCTCGAACAGGCTGGCGCCGCCAAACTCCGTGCCGCCGTGCGCGGAGGGTCGGCGGCGGGCGAGGCGGCGGTGGCGCCGTTCGGCAGTGTCCGGCGCGAATGGCGTTTCATCGGCTTCCAATTCCGTTTTGGCCTTCCACGAATCGAGCCACTTGAAGCTGCCGGATTCAAACCGGACTGTGGCGGACACGGGACAGCCCGCCAAATCTTCGCCTTCATCATCGGGCTCCGTCAGCGTGTCCATGAGCAGGCTCGGATAATAGCCGGCTTTGGCTGAGGGCGTAGAGGTGATGACGTACAATCCACGCCTCGGTCGGGTGAGAGCCACATACAATTTACATAAATTTTCATAACACGCTTCCTCGCGGGCCTGTGCGGAGGCATCACCCAACGGATCGATCAGTTCACACAGTTCCTTCGGCGGCAAATCCAAAATCCACTCCGCCCCCCCGTCGGGGCCGGGGTGGGTGTGGAGGGCGTCCTGGCGGGTGGTGTCGAGGCGGGCTTTTTGGTTTTCGAGGTCGGGCACAAGGGTTACATCGAAGGTGAGGCCCTTGGCTTTGTGGATGGTCATGACCTGCACGACGTTGGCGCCGGAGGCGTCGGTGGATTCCTGGGCGGGCATGAAGCGCAGGAAGGCGTCGATGTCGCGGCTGCCGGTTTCGTCAAATTGCCGCGCCAGCTCGAGGAATTGCGCGGCGCGCCAGCGGGAAAAGTCGTTGAGGTCGGTTTCGATTTTGCGAATCCAATTGCGCGCGGTGGCTTCGAAGCCGTTTTGATGGAGGTCTCGCTGGAGTTTGCGGAAGGCAATTTGGCGGTCGTTGTGATCCTCGGGGAGATGCCCGGCAAAGGGCGTGAGCGTGAGGTGCCCGAGGCTGAAGCGATCGGCGGGATGGGCGGCGGCACGGAAGAGGGCGAGCAGTGCGGCACCGAGGGGGTTGTCGGCGCCGGGATTGGTGGCGGACTCGCCCATGACCGGGATGGTCGGCAGGGCGCCGCGAAGGAAGTTGACAACCTCGCGCACGGTGTCGTTTTTCTGCACGAGGATGGCGCAGTTGAGCCCGCGCTCAATGGGCTGCAGCTGTTCGAGAAGATGCTGGAGCACTTGCCAGCGGTCATCGATGTCGCCCACGGTGATGTACATTGCGTGGCCTTTTTTCTTCAACAACGGCTCAGCGGCGGTGTGCTCGCGCCAGCCATTGCTCCAGCGTTCGCCGGCGGTGGCGTTGTATTTGTCGCCGGCAATGATGGGGGAGCCGAAGACGGTGTTGATGAGCTCGAGCACATCCGGAACTGAACGCCATGAGACATCCAGCGACGAAGACGTGATGCCGCCCCGATATTCTTCTTCCACGCGCTCGAAGAGCCGCGGGTCGCCGCCGCGCCATTGATAGAGCGATTGTTTCTGGTCGCCGACGCAATAAAACCCACGCCGTCCCTCGGGATCCTGCATCACCTCGTCGACAAGATTGGCCACCGACTGCCATTGCAGCCTGCTGGTGTCCTGAAATTCATCAAGCAGCCAGTGATCAAACGCGCCATCCAAACGATACTCGAGATCGAGCTTGTCCGACCGCGCATTGAGCAGCACCGGCAAATCCGCAAAGCACAACCTCCCCGGCCGGCGCACTTGGGCGTCATAGCGTTGCTCGAAGGCGTCCATCAAGCCGTGGACTCCCTGGGTACGCCCGAGTCTGGATTCCAGTTCCTCAGCCACGCATTGGCGCAGGATGGCCGCGAGCCGGCGACTGAACTCCGGAGAGGAATTGTTGAGTGCCTTGGCGGTGCCAAACTTAAAAGACCAATTGCCTCGATCCATGGCATCCCGATTTTCCAATGCCCGCAGCATCAACGTCTTGGCTTTGCCTAACAGTTCCTTCCCTGGCGCCCAGATTGCCAAGTGCTCAGCCATGGATTGAAAACCGTTTTGCACACGTTTCCCGAAACCTTCCTTCGCAATCAAACTGCGCCACTCGGCAACCATCGCCGCGCGACCCACAGGCTGTACCGGCCAGGATATTCCATTAGGCCAGAGGCAGGTTGGATCGCCCCAGCGGGTGGAGTCGGGTACGCGTTGGAACAGCTCGTGGCAATCCTCGAGATGCTGCTCGAACGAGCCGACGAAGCGGCGTTCGTCCTTGCCGGCGGTGGAGAGGCGATAGGTCTCGATGAGGCTTTCGCGATCGGCTTGGCGCGCGGCGTTTTCGTCCAGCAAAGTTTCCAGCACACGAAGGCGGGCTTGCTTCACCTCGAATTCACTCATCATCTCGAAGTCGCCGCCCAAGCCGAACTCCAGCGAGAACATCGCAATCACCCGATGAAAAAACCCGTCGATCGTCCCCAGCGAAAGCTGTCCCATCCCGTCGACCAACCGCCGCAGCGCCTCGCGAAACGCCGCCGGCTTCGTGTCTTCCATCCCGATTTCCGCCGCCAACTTCCGCGCCTCCGCCGGCTTCTCCGCCGCCTTCGCGAGCTTCGTGAGGATGCCTTCGAAAAATTCGCCCGCCGCCTTGCGCGTAAACGTCAGCGCAATGATCCGTTCCGCCGGCAGCCCGCACAGCAACAGCTTGATGAACCGGTTCGTCAACTGATACGTCTTGCCCGTGCCCGCGCTGGCGCGAATCATCTCATTCGGAATCGTAATCATGCCGCCACCCCCTTCGGCTCATGCGCGCACATTTCCGGTTGGCTGAACAAAACGCCCTCGTAGTCGTCGTACTTCAAATTCGTCGCCGGCGGCCAGAAGCGGCCCGCGCCCACATCCGCCACCACCCCGCGCGCGCAAGCCATCGCCGCCCCCAACACCTCACGATCAACCGGCGTAATCAGCTTCACCCCCGCATCGGCCCCGACGGTGGGGAGGTTGAAATAGCCCAGCTCAAGGTCGTCCCGGTCCATCTCGCCGAGCGCCCAGGCGTAAATGAACAACTGCAAATCCCGCCACACGTGCGGCTTGTCGGCGATCTCGAATTGCGCGTATGCGGGCACCGCATCATCCCGCCCCGCCTTGAACGTTTGCCAGTGCGTCTTGGCAGGGCCATCGCCTTTGTTCGACGTTTTGTAATCCAGCACGCGCATCGCGCCGGTTTTGCGATTTCGCTCGATGCGGTCGATCCAGCCGATGATCGGCAGGCCATCGAGCTTTTCGTCGATCTCTTTTTCGCAATCGGTGATCTCCCAGCCTGCCGCGCGTTCCGCCGCTTGAATGTGCGCCGCGTGGGCGAGCCGTTGGCCGGCGATTTCCTGCTGCACACGCAAGGCCAGCGGCGGTCGTTTGCCATACTTGGCTACCACTTGCCGCGCCAGTTCCGCGGCAAAGAATTTTTGGATCGCCGCTGCATCCTTGAGCTTGTGCGCCTTGGCGTCCTTGCCAAACGCCTCGAGCACATCGTGGACCAAGCTGCCGAACCGTAACGCGTCGAGTTCGCGCTGCTCAAAATCAACCGGCTTCATGCCGACCATTCGCCGCAGATAAAAACGATACGGACACTTGAGATAATCGCGGATCGCCGAGGCACTGAGATGGTCCACGGTCTTGCCCGCCACCGGCGCGAGCTTCCACGGCGCTTCCCAAGCCGGCGGCTGCGGGCCGGGTGGCAACTCGGCGAAAAGATGTCGAATGCGGACGGGCAAGGCCTTGGCCGGACAACGAAACAGCAACCGCGACGGCTTGAGCGGTTCGCCGTTGGCGCGTTGGCGGCCCACGAAAAACTCGACCCGTCCCGCTTTCGCGCGCGTCGCCAGCAGCAGCTTCATCAACCACGCATCCCGCGCGAGGCGGTCGGCGTTGGTGCGCAGCCCGAGCAATTCACGCAGGTTGTCCGGCAGAAACAGGTCGCCGTGAATCGACTCGGGCAAGTGGCCTTCGTTCACGCCCGCCACCATCAAGTGCGGTGCGTCTTCCCACGCCAGCTCCAGCCAACCTTGGATGTCCACCGCCTCCGGCAGCCGCTCGGCAAACACCGCCTCGCGACTGATCGACTCCAGCAGCAGCGCCAATGCTTCCGCCGCCGGATATCGCTCGCCGCCCACTGCCGCCTCCCAGTCGCCCAGCCGTTCCATGAATTTCGCCGCCGCTTCCAAATCAGCCCCGTCGCTTTCGCGCCCTTCCACAAACTTTCGCGGGCCGAACGCCGCCTGCAAAAACTCCAGCAATCCTTCCGAGAGCGGGGCTTTCTCGATTCGCTTCAGCGCCTTTTCCAGCTCGACCAAAACCGATCGTGCGTGAATCCGGTCCGGCGAGTCATCCTCGAAATGCAATTGCGCCGCCGCATCTAGTCGCGTGGGCAAATGCTCCGTGCGCAACTTGTCCAACCCGCGCAGCAATCGGTACCGCGAAAATTTCTCCACCGAGCCCTTCGCCCAACCCCATGCGTCCGGCAGCCGCAGGAACGCATCGGCATTCGCAAAGCTCGGCTGGCGCAGCAGCTCCGCCAACGCCTGCAAAAATGCCACCAGCGGCGCCCGCCGCAGCGGCACGCCATCCGGATTGAAACTGGCGATCTCCGCATCCGCCAGCGCCCGCTCCAATCGCGGTGTCACCTCCGCATCCGCCACACCGACTGCCGCATGACGCGCGCGCTGTTCGCCATACGCTTCAAGTCGTCCGGCGATTTCCCGCGCCTGCGCCGTTTCATCGAGGCAAGCCAGCATTTGCTCCTCCCCCAGCAACAACGCCCGCGCCGCCCAAGCCTCCGGCAATGGCCTTCCCCAAGTGTCGAACAACGACTGCCCTTTCGCCGGGCCAAACGTAAGAACGTGGACATCCACACCTTGCTCCACAAAACTTTCCAGAGCCGTTTGGACAACGACTGGCAAATCCGGCACGCCAAGCACGGCGATTTTTCGAATGCCATCGGCGAGCTGCGGCTGCCCGGCTGTTTCGCGCTTGGCATCGTGCACGTCCAGCAAATTGCCAAGCGACCGGCGGTAAGCCGCCTCGAGCTTTTTCAAATCGCGCCAGCGAGTCGGCTCAGGACAATTGTCCGCCGCCGCCACCGCCGCACAGTCCAAGCCGCCTTCGGCCAGTGTGCCGCGCATCTCATGGAGCGAACGAGCCAGTTGCCGGCGCCACGCTGCATCGAGGGTTTCGGGCAGCCGCGGGAACAAGCTTCGATACTGGGCCAAGTCCGCCTCCGCCAGCACGCGGTCCCAATGCCACAGGCACGCCAATTCGCTGGCGACAGTTTGCTCATCCGCCTTCACCAGCTGCCATGGTGTGCCGGTTTTGGGCGGAAACAACGCGCCACCGCGCCGATCCATTTCCCACGCCAACGCCTCGCGCAGCCGACGCCCGGCTTGGCGCGTGGGCAAAATCAACTGCCATTCGCGCAAGTCCACGACGCGTTCCGAAGCGTCGCCGAGCAGCCAGTCGACCGCCGAGGTCAGCAGCGGTTGATCCCACCGTTTATAGATGACCGAGGGTTGGGCCACGGGCGGATGGTTAAACGATTTCACGTGCCGGGCAAGGTCGCATGGTGGGAGGGACATCTGCTGTCCCGGTAGTGGCATTGATTGCGTGCCTTGGTTTTTGTGTCTCGTTTTGGGTGGGGTAGGTTTCTTTCGATTTTAACTTGCCTCGATGGAGGTGTTGTCATTTTCTGGGGTGAGTTCCACACGATGTCGACTTCCTTGCCATCTGTCGCGACGACGATGAACCGGCAGCGGGATTTTCCGCAGTTGGAGCTGGTGGGGGCTTGGCTGGAGGAGTTGCAGGCGAGGACGGTTTTCATTGTGGCCGACCCGGAGGGGTACGCGGCTTCGGGGGCGGCGGGGCGTTTGCAGGGGCTTCTGGGGCAGCGGGCGGTAACCTTGTTTAACAACGTGGGCCGGCCGCCCTTGGAGTCGCAGGTGGTGGCGGGGGTGGCGGCGTTTCGGGCTGCGCAGCCGGATGTGATGTTGGCCATCGGCGGGGGCGCAGCACTGGACTTGGCCAAGGCGGTGAACCACTTGGCGGCGCAGGTGGTGGATCCATCGCTTTACCTGCGGCGCAAGCCGGGTGGAGCGATGCCGGGCAAGCCTTTGATGGCTATCCCCACCACGGGTGGGAGTGGGGCGGAGGCAACTCATTTCGCGGTGATTCATGCGGACGATGGGATGATTCATTTTGTGGCGCACGCGCATATGCGGCCGCAGTGTGTGGTGTTGGATTCGTCCCTGTTGGGCGCCTTGTCGGCGGCTGAGGTGGCGGGCTCGGGCTTGGGGGCGTTGGCTTTGGCGTTGGAATCGATGTGGGATATTCAAGCCAACGAGGGGACGATTGGCTACGCACAGGAGGCGCTTCGATTGTTGATGGAACACTTGGAGAACGAATTTTACGGCGCCACGGTGGAGGGCCGGGCCGGGCTTTTAAGAGCGGCCAATCTGGCGGGGAAATCGGCTGACCTCATTGCACCGGCGTTTTTGATTGCAGCGGCGGGGGCTTTGTCTGTTCGGACGGGAGTACCTTACGGGCGTCTGGCTGGAGTGTTACTGCTGCGACTGTTGGATTATAACCGACAGGTGAGTACGGCGGATTGCGCGGATTTGCGAGGGCCGAATACGGTGCAAATGCGGTTTGTGCACATGGCCCAGTCGCTGGGGGTGAATTCGGCGGAACAGTCGGTAGAACGTCTTACTCAAATGCTGGGGGCACTCCAGATACCGGCGCGGCTGGGAGATTTGGGAGTGCAGTTGGCTCACGTGCAGGAAGTGGCGCGCCTCCTTCCCTCCAAGCTATATGCACATAATACCCGGCGCCTGTCTCCTCAGAATCTCAACCTGTTGCTTTCAGGATTGATTTAGGAACCGTTTTCGCGGAGAAACTCCATGATGCGATTCCGAACCTCGTGAGGTTTGATCGAGGGGCGACCAAGGGTGGCGGGGGCGCCGGGCTGGATTTTCGCGTGGATCAACGACGGGCCTTCGGTGGCGCGGAGTTCCTTTAAACTGGCGCGAAAATCCTCGGCGCTGGTGACGGCATGGGCGTGGCGGTAGTTGGCGGCGGCGGCGATTTCGGCAAAACGGGTGGTGGGGGATACGGTGGCCTGGCCGCCGGTGGAGTCGTGGGCCTCGTTGTCGAGGACGATGTGCAGGAGGTTGGCGGGCTGGACGTGGCCGATGGTGGCGAGCGCGCCCATCTTCATGAGCACCGCGCCGTCGCCGTCGAGGACGACCACGGGTTGGCGCGGTTGGGCGTGGGCGATGCCCAGGCCGATGGCGGAGGCGCAGCCCATGCCGCCGACGACGTAAACGTGGCCGGGGCGGTCGGCGAGGGTGAAGAGTTCGCGGCCAGTCTTGCCGGTGGTGGCGATGAGGGCCTCGTCACCATTCAGGGTCTCCAGCGTCAGCTCTAGGGCGGCGGTGCGGGTGAGACGTTCGCTGTTGGTGTTTAATAGGTTCTTTATCTCGCAGGTCGTGACCTCGGACGTGGGCTGGGTTTGCAGGGTATGTTTCGCGACGGAGCCCTTGCTCATCACCAGTGCGAAGGGGCGGGAGTGTTTGGCCATGTGGGTTTCGGCCTCGTCCATGGTGGGTGCTATGGTGGCCTCGTCGGTGGGGAAGGGGCGCCAGGGGATGTCGAGGGTTTCCAGAAGGCCGTGGGTGATCTGGCCCATCTGCTCGTGCTGGGGTTCGTCGGGCACGCCGGGCTCGCCGCGCCAGGTGGTGATGAGCAGCGTGGGGACGCGGAAGGGGTGGTTGAGAGACGTGAGCGGATTGACCATGTTGCCAAGGCCGGAGTTCTGGCACATGGTAACGGTCTTGCGGCCGGCGAAGTGCGCGCCGAGCGTGATGCCGACGGCCTCGCCCTCGCTGGCCGCGCCGAGGTAGTCGAGGGTGGGGTCGTCGATGACGTAGTTGATGAAGGGCTTCAGGTAGGAGCAGGGCACACCAGCGTACTGGGAATAGCCGAGTTCGCGGAGGTGCTCGATAAAGGCGGCGGCGGGGATCATGGTTTAAAAGGACTGGGCGCGGGCGAGGTCGTCGAGGTTGTCGACGTCCAGCCAGTGGCCGGTGATGTAGAGGATACGGATTGGCTCGCCCTTGGCGATGAGGTGCTTGAAGAGGTCGGACATTTGCAGGGTGGGGAAGTCGTCGCGCTGCTGCAGTTCAGCCAATGCCTCGCGCAAAGTCGCGGAGCCGCGAAGGGAGGTTTTTAAAAGGCCGATCCACTCGCCATCGGTTGCTTCGGGATCAAGTTTATTGCTCATCTCGGTGAGGTGGATTTCTTCGTCGCTGTATTGCAGGCTGTGGGGGGCGGTGGTACGGACGTAGTCCTCGTTGCCATTGCGGCTGGTTTTCTCACGCCACGCGGCATCGACGATGAGGGTGATGTCGCTGGCGGCGTCGAGCAGTAAACCGAGGATGTAGCGGCGGAATAGGATGTCGCCGTAGGCGATGACCACCTCGCCCTCGAGCGCATCGGCGGCTCGGGCCAGCGTGGACAGTTCTCCTGTAATTTCATAATCATCGTTGTCCACGTAACGGGCATCGGGGGCGTGCACCTCATTCTTGGCGTAGCCACGCACGACGAGCAGGTCGCGGATGCCCTCCTTGCGAAACTGCGCGGCCAGCTTGTGCAGCAGCGGTGTGCCACCGATGGGGGCCATGGCCTTGGGCCGGTCGGAAGTGAGGTCGCCCAGTTCGCGGCCGCGACTGGCGGCCAGCACGATAGCGCAGGTGGGTTCGCGCCGGGGCAGATAACGCTGCTCGGCTTCGGCCAGCTCGCCGGCGTCCTGCAGGCGGAAAATCTCGGCCACGGGCGCGATGCGGTCCTCGACATTGCGCAGGCTGCGTTCCTCGAATACCTGCCGCGCGGTTTGCTGCATGGCGGTGATGGCACTGCGGACATTGTGGTTGGCCCAGATGACCAGCCGGATGCCGGCCTCCTCGAAGACTTCCGCGGGCGTGCTGTAATACATGGTGGGCACGATGACTAGCGGACAGTCGCGGTCCCACGCGCGGGCGAAGGCGAGGATTTCATCGGGCGTGCTTTTGCGGGAGTGGACGAGCAGCGCGTCGGCGCCGGCGTCGTGATAGGCGCCGGCGCGTGTTAAAACTTCGTCCAATCCCCAGCCAGCGATAAAGCCTTCGAGTCGCGCGATCACGGCGAAGTCGGCGTCGGTCTGACCGTCCTTGGCGGCTTTTATTTTTCCGGTAAACTCGTCGATGTCGGCCAGCGCCTGTTTCCCGCTGTCGATGAAGGAGTTGGTCTTCGGGAAGAGCTTGTCCTCGATGCACACGGCGGCGACGCCGCGCTGCTCGAGCTTACGGACGAGTCGGCGCATGTTGTTGAAGTTACCGTAGCCGGTGTCGCCGTCGAGCAGGATGGGAATGGCGGTGGCATCGGTCATGAACTCGACGACCTCGAGCACCTGCGTCCAGCTGGCCTCGTTGTTGTCGCGGACACCGAGCGCGGCACTGATGCCCAGCCCGCTGGCCCAGATGCCGGAAAAGCCCGCCTCCTCCACAATGCGCGCGCTGAGTCCGTTGTGGGCCTCCATGAGAAACTCGGTGCGCGGCGACGCCAGCAGTTCGCGGAATTGTCGGGTGCGGGACATGCGCGGGCATTCAAGGGCATGGCGGGTGGAGAGGCAATGAAAAGTGGGGAGCATTCCGTGCAGGTGCGGGATTTTCCTTGCCTCCGGCGCGGCGTGCCGGTTTGTTTCGGCGGAGTTTCGCGCGTGAGCATTCCGGCTATTTTCTTCTGCCAACCCGAGCATGCGGGGCTGCGCGTGGCCGCCATGACGGTATTGGATCGGCTATTGGTTACGGCACATCGAGCAGGTTGCCGGACACTCACGGTGGTTTGTGACGGGGAGATGCCGCCGATTCCACGGGCACGCGCGCTGGGAATTGACCCGGTGGTGACGAGGGTGGCTCCGAAAATCACGGGGCGTACGTTGGTGGCTTCGGCCAATCTGGTTGTCCAACGGGGCGACGTGGAGAAGCTTTTAAAAAATAGCGCCCGGTTGGTGACGGCGGATCGAAAGTTGCTGCCCATTGGTGTGGCGGAACGGCTGGAGGATTCCGTGGCCCGGACCTTGAAGAGGACGCCGAAGGTGAAGGCGGAAGGGGTGGCAAGGCGAGTGGAGGATGGTTTCATGGCGGCGGTGGCGGAGGACGAGTTGTGGGAGACGATGGGGAGCACGACGGACGGGGTGGTGGACACGTATTTCAACCGGCCGGTGGGGCGGCTCTTGTCGAAGTTGTTGATCCGCACGCCGGTGTCGCCGAATCAGGTGTCTGTATTTGCGACGTGCGTGGGAGTGGGGGCAGCGGTGTGTTTGGCACGGGGAGAGCAGTGGTGGGATGTGGTCGGGGCGCTGGTGTTGCAGTTGTCGGCGGCGATTGATTGTGTGGATGGGGATATTGCGCGGATGATGTTCAAAGAGTCGAAGCTGGGCAAGTGGCTGGACTTGGTGGGGGATCAGGTGGTGCATGTGGCCTTGTTTGTGGCGATTGCGCTGGGGGTGTCGGTGTCCCAGCCGGATGTCCCGGCGCTGGCTCTGGGGGTGTCGGCGGCGGTGGGAGTGTTGATCGCCTTTGGGGTGGTGTTACGGGGCATGCTGCACCCGGGGGCGCGCGGCAACTCGCGGGTGCAACGGCTGATTGACGCGACGACGAACCGCGATTTCTCGGTGATCATCATCGTGCTGGCGTTTGCGGGCCGGCTGGACTTGTTCCTTTGGGTGGCGGCGATTGGCGTGCATGCATTCTGGCTGCTGGCCTTGGGTCTGCAGTTGCGTGGCGGCCGGGCGGCGGGGGAAACATCATGAACCGGGGCCTGCGCATCCTGCTGTTGGTCTTGGGTCTGGGCCTGTTTGGATTCTTCATTCACAACGCGGGGGTGGACCAGATTGCCAAAGCGTTCAAAGGGCTGGGTTGGTGGGCGGCGGTAGTGCTGGTGCCGTACGCGACGGTGTTCAGCATCGATACGCTGGGCTGGCGACACACGTTCACACGGGAGGTGGCGGAAAAAGTGCCGTACCGGGTGATGTGGTATGTGCGGCTGGCGGGGGAGGCGGTGAACAATGTGATCCCCAGCCTTTACGTGGGGGGCGAGGCGGCGAAGGTCTATTTGTTGAACAAGCGCGGGGTGCCGGTGGTGAACAGCACGGCGGCGGCGGTGCGCTCGAAGACGGCGCAGTCGGTGGCGCAATCGACCTTCATCGCGATGGGTGCCCTGATCGCGGCGGTGGCTTTGCCGGCCGAGCAAGTGGTGGCAAAATACGTCTTCGGGGGAATGGCGGCGTGTGGGTTTGTGGTGATGGCGCTGCTTTTTAAACTGCAGGCACGCGGGATGTTCATGACGCTGCTGGGTTGGGTGCGGCGGCTGGGGTTGCGGTTGCGGTCACTGGATGCGCGCGAGGACGGATTGCGGAGAATGGACGAGGCGATATCCTCCTTTTACACGCAAAGTCGGCGGCGGTTTGTGAAGTGCACCTTGCTGTACTTGGTGGGTTGGGTTTTTGACACGTTTGAGATTTTGCTAGTGTCGTATGCGCTGGGCACGCCGGTGTCTTTTCACGAGGCGCTGGTGATTGAGGCGTTCATCGGGGTGGCAAAGGGGTTTAACACCGTTGTGCCGGGCGCGTTCGGTGTTCAGGAGTTCAGCGTGATGGCGTTGTTCATGATGTTTGGACTGCCGAAGGAGTTGGGGGTTCAGTATGCGATTATTCGTCGCGGGCGCGACCTGGCATTCACGGCGTTGGGGTGGGGTTTCCTATACCACAGCGAGGCCAGTCTGCGGGGTTTGACGGAGCGGGTGCGAAGTGAGGCGGAGGAAATGGAATCGGTGGAGGATGCGGCGCGGGCGGAACGGCTGGAGGATTAAGGAATGGTTTTTCGTTGCGCTGGGTTGATGGGATGGGTTGAGTGGCGGAGGTGAGCATGGATGGGACAGTTGTGACTGGTTGGGATGCGTCGCTGGATCCAGCGAAAGTGCGGTTTGCATTTTCCGAAGAAGCCACGATGGAGGTTCGTGTGTCCCTGGAGAAGCAGCAGACGATTTTTGATCGGCTGGAAACGCCGCAGGACTTGGAGGGGATCAAACTGGACCCGGGCTCATTGCCGTCCTTCATGAAAGACATGATGGCGCTGAAGAAGGAAGCGCGCACGGGGCATCGGGTGGTCGTGGCACAGCCCATCAAAGGGCTTTCGCTGGAGCAACAGTTGGCGGTGCCATGGCTGATGAGCCAGGCGCTGGGCCGACCGCTGGCTCAGAACGAACAGGGCCACCTGTTTTACATCATCACCGACCGCGGAGGCCGCATGGAGGAGGGGGCGCGCTATTCGCAAACCCGGCAAGGGGGATCGTTCCACACGGATGGGGTGAACCTGAAGGAAGGGTACGAATTTTTCCTGCTGCATTGCGCGGCACCTGCAGCGGAGGGAGGTGAGAGTGTGTTGCTGGACGGCCATACGGTGTTTCGTGACTTGGCGGAGAATGCGCCGGAAACAGTGGAGATTTTAAAGCAGGACCGGGTTTGGGAATACAAGGGTGTGCGTCCGGGGGAATTTTATGAGGAACCTGTACTGCGGTTGATGGAGGGGCGTCCGGAATGGCGGTATTTGCGGGATTACCTCGAGGAAGCGGGACGGCTAAGGGGCGCGCCTTTGGCGGAGGATGTGGTGGCGGCGTTGGATCGGCTGGATGAGTCGCTGGCAAACCCGGCATTTCAGTTCCGGTGCCGGCTGTGCGCGGGAGAGACGGTGGTGGTGAATGACAAGAGTATTTTCCACGGCCGGACCTCTTTTCGGGACAACCTGGGAACGGTGTCCATCGAGGATCGGTTGGCCTCTGGCGGGGATGCGCCGTTAAAACGAACATACTGCCGATTCTGGGTGAACCCGTGAACGACGGCCACACTGCCATCCTGTTGGCCGCGGGCCAGGGCACACGCATCGCGGGCATGACGAATGCGCCCAAGGTGTTGTTGGATCTGCATGGGCGCAGCTTGTTGGCACGGCATTTTGAGGCTTGGGCAGAGGCGGGCTTGCGACGGGCGGCGCTCGTGGTGGGATATGGGCAGGGTCAAGTGCGCGAGGCGGTGGCGGCGCTCAACCCTCCGCTGGAGATTGTGTGGGTGGACAATGAGGAATTCGCTACGAAAGGCAATACGCACTCGCTGTGGCTGGGGCTTGAGGCGGCGGCTGGGGCGGCGGTGATTTTTGATGCGGACTTGATTTATGAACCGGGGATTTTAAGGAAATTCATGGAGGCCCCGGCGGCGGATGCCATTTTGGTGGGGCCATCGTCACTGGAGGATATTGAGTGTGCGAAGGCTCTGGTGGATGGACGTGGTTGCGTTCGGATGACAATTGACAAACGCGCGGTCACGGCGGAGGAGCTGGCCCGTCATGAGTTTGCGGGTGAAGCGATTGGGGTGTTAAAATTTGATGCGTCGTCATGCGAAGCCTTGGCTTCGGCGGCGGCGGGATTTTTGGCGCGGCCTGAAAATGTGATGCTGAACTGGGAACACCTGCTGAACCGGTTTTTGCCCAATCACGACGTGGCGTGTCATCATGAGCCCTCGGATAAATGGGTGGAGATAGATACGCCGGAAGACTACGCGGTGGCGCTTGAAAAATTTGCGCCAAACGGCGCGGCGGGTTAGGCTGCGGACGTGGCGGGGGACAAGGAGGCTTTCAACGTTCCGGATGGGGTTTCAGTGCCCTCGATGGATTTCGCGAAGCACGTGGCGGAGATGACACGACACACGGCGCGGCTGGCGCTGGCTTCGCTGGGTGTGGTATTCGCTTTGGGGCTGGTGGAGGCGTTGAGTGTTGGGTTGTCGGTGCACTGCATCGTGTTAATGACAGGGGCGATCCTCTCGGCGGCAGCGGTTTGGGTTTACAACTTCACGGCGGTGATGTTTGCGGCGGGATCACGCCGCCGGCAGTTTTATGTGTTGACCACACTGGGTGTGCTGTTGCCTTATCTGCTTGGGTTTTATGTCTTGGGCTACCGGGGGTTTTGGGGATTGATCGAAACCTCGCGCAACTTTGAGGCCGGGCCAGCCGGTGTGGCGATGGGGTCGGTGCTGTTGGGGTTCTTTCTCTTGTCACAACTGCGCCAGCTGGTGGAGGTGCGCCAATGGGTGGATGAGCTGGTGACCAGCGCCGTGCCGGCCCAACTGGCGGGGGAAGTCCAGCGGAAAAGTCGGCGCAAGAGAAAGCGCCGCTGAGATTGCCACGCGGCTGCGGTCGGGCTAACCTGTGGGCATGCGTGGCGCGTGTTTGCTGTTGGTTTTCGTTTTCTGGATTTCAGGTTGTGGGGATAAAAAGGAGGAGGCACCCAAGCCTCAAGCCAAGCCCCCCAAGGTCGCGCCGGCGAATCCCAACCAGCAGGCGGGTGAACGGGTGCAACGCGAGGTGCGGCTGGGCTACCTGACGCTCGGCGTGACGGATGTGGATGCTCTGCCGGGCGAGGACTTGGACGGGGATGGCACGGCGGACTTAAGCCGGCTGGAGTTCGATACCCAGGTGCGCCTGCAACAACTGATCCTCGCGCGTCAACTGGGCATCGGGTTTGGTCACGATGTTTTAAAAGCGGAGCAGGCGCGACGGTTTACCACCTCGGACGGCAAGGTGAACACGACTGGGCACCAGCGATTCTTGGAACAGATACTGCCAGCCAATGGGTTGACGGTGGAGGACTGGGACCGTTTTGTGGCCAACGAGCTGGCGTTGATTCACATGAACAAACTGATGAGCTTGGCGGGGGCACTGTTGCCCGGGCGTGTGGTGGGGGAATTGTTTGCACGCGATCATGAGGAGTTTGGGGCGGAGGTGATCCGCTTTCCATCCACCAACCACGTGGCGGATATCCAGGCCACACCCGCTGCGTTGGAGGCTTTTTACAACAAGAACCTGAAACTGTTTCGACTGCCTGAGCAACTGGAAGTGGTCCGGGTCCGCATTCCATTTTCGCTTTACGAGGAAGTCTCGCAAAAGCCTCTGGAATCTCTGGAGAAAAGTGTGCGAGCCATTTACAAGGAGCGCGGCGCGGAGGTGTTCAAGGACAAGGAAGGCAAGCCGTTGCCGGCCGAGGAGGTTTACCCGAAAATCCGGCGGATGCTGCTGGCGCAACGGCGGTTTAATGTCATCAGCGCCGAGGTGCTCAAGGGCGTGAAGTCCGACGTGGCGCGGTTGCGGGCCGTGATGGCCGCGGACAAGGCGGAGCCTAAGTTGGAGGTGGAGGGTCTGACCTTGGCAGTGGGCTCGGGGCCGGTGGCACGCATGGCGGCTTCGTTGGAACCGGGTCAGCTGGCGAGTGGCGCGGTTTATGAAGAGGATGCGTTGAGTTTGGTGGGGTTGGCCCGCAGGTTCCAGCCGCCCACGCCCAAGTTTTCCGACTTGGGCGCTGAACGGCTCAAGGTGATTCGGGCGGAATTCGTGACGGAGCAGGCGCAGCAGGCGGCGGTGAAACGCGGCCGTGGGTTTTACCAGATGCTGACCAACCGCATGGCCAAGGGCGAGACAATTGAGGCCGTGGCGGCCAGCGTAAAGCTGGAGGTGGAGTCCCTGCCCTCCTTTGCCTTGGCGGATTTGGAATGGCCGAAATCCCCCATCCAGCAGCCGGTTTCGATCGGTGTGGCGCAGGCAGCGGCGAATGCGTTGTTGCATGGGTCGGCGCCTGCGGTGGGCGAGTTTGTGCCCCAGCCTTGGGGCGGCTTCATCCTGCATTTGAAAACACGGACCCCGCCCACTCCCGAGGTGTCGCGGGATAAATTTAAAGGCTACCGCGAAGAGCTGCTGGCGGGCGGGTTGGCCGCCGCGCGCCAGCCGGGGGTGCATTCCCCGGCGGGCTACTCGGTGGCACCGGGGCCGCGTGGCTGGTTTCTGTCCGAATGGGAGCGGTTGCGTTTGGCGTTTTTCGTGGACTTGAAAGGCGGCGATGCCTCGCAAGCCAATGCGGTGACGGCCGCCCGGCAGCGTTTGCGCGAATGGCCGGAGCCTTTGGGCGCGGAGACTTTGTCCGCGCCGGCCGCCCTTCCGGGCGAGTCCTTGGCCGCCAATGATGCCCTGCTCCGCACCGGCATCTCCACCAACGTCATCCCGGCCGCTACTTGGTTGAAGATGGCCGACAGTCACCCCGGCACCGCCGCCGCGCGCCGTGCGGCCTTGATCGGCGCGGTTACCTTGTATCGAACCGGCAAGCCCGCCGAGGCGGCCAGTCATTTTGAGGCGTTGGCAAGCGCCAAGGTTGACCCGTTGACGCCGGTGGCCCGCTTGGGACTGGCGGTGTGTCTGGATTCTCAGGATGACCCCGGCACATCGGATGCCTATCGTCGGGTCATCAAGGATCATCCGCACGGATTGCCCGGGGTCATTGCCCGACTGGGCTTGGCTGCAAGAGAACAGGATTCGAAGCTTTGTCAGGAAGTCATTGAAACCGACCCTGTGGGCTACTGGGCGAGGCTGGCCTCGGGCCTTCGGCAACGGTTGCCGTAGCGGATTTCTTATTCACAAACCCCGGTCCGATCTTGAGGCCCAGCCTTGTCCATGATAGACGATACCCGTCCGCCCACAAGGGGGGACACGCTGCTGTGGGTACTGTTCCCTTGGCTCTCGGCAGTGTTTTGCCGCTGGGGGTTCCTTGTCACCCCCGGCGGTTTTTGGTTTTGTGCGGCATGCGGATACGAAGATTTGACGAAAGCCGCTCGCTTGGACAGAGTAACGCCAATGAGGATGCTGTTTCCACCCCCCACCTTGGCTCTGGCATTGATGTTGGGTTGTGGTGGAGATTCGCCTAGCACCTACGAGGGCGGGGAAGGCCAGAAAGTTCCGGAAGTCGACAAGACCACTCAGTTGCTTGCCCTGCCCCCCTACACCTTGGGGCCGGAATACTACGCGGGGATTGAAAGCGAACACTATCAGGGCGCTATCAACATCTGGGTCAGAAAGGACAACCAGAAACAGCCCTACACCGGTTCCGCCATCACCCGTTTCCCCAATGGCCGGTTGCGGACACGGGAATCCCTTCAGGTGGGGCTGCTGCACGGCATGGCTCGCGGTTGGCACGAGAATGGCCAAAAGCAATACGAAACCAGTTGGACCTTTGGCGTACCTGACGGTCTGGAGGTGCAATGGCACGAAAACGGGGAACTCCGCTGGGCGGTTCTGTGGGATCGCGGCGTGGTCATCAACAAGAAGGGCTGGACCGCGGAAGGCGCGGCTCTTGACTTGAGCGAAGAGGGCTGGGGCTCCGACGGTAGACGCATTGCGAAGCCTAACTGAGGGCGTTTTTTGCGTCTAGTTCGTAAAAATTTTCTTTTTTGACTGGGATCCTTTCAAATGAATGGTTCGCGAAATTCACGCTTAGCCCAAAATAATTTACGCAATTTTTTCTTGGTAAAGCCTTTAAAATGCATTTTTTGAATAATTTTTCAAAAAATAGCACTTATTTTTTCAGATAATTTCCGAATTTTTCAGCTTAACTGATTTTTTTCGGCCATGGCACATCACATGCTTTTGTTTCTATGACCTAACTGCGCTGGGT
>CEVA01238060.1_pt1 | contig 20154 bp, 43 predicted proteins | sample 361521 | NCBI WGS metagenome assembly CEVA01 (sample SAMEA2622823, study PRJEB7988) | marine metagenome | isolation source: saline water (ENVO:00002010), including
CAACTGCCGCTTTTTCCCGAAATAACAGTAGACTTATTAGGTCTAATTAGCCAAGGTCTTTTTACGGGCCTGTGGTCTCTTATGAGTTGTGTGGAGTTAGCCTCCACAAGCTATTCACCGCTAACAAAGAACTGGGTGAATGCTAGCATTATTTTTTTACCTTGCAAGAAATTATTTTAATCTGGTAAAATTAATGGTGATTCTGGTGGAGAGGCTTCGTCATTCTTCTGATTTTCTTGCACGATTCTTAAGGCTTCGGCCGCCCACGTAGCGTTGTGATGACATAAAGACCGAAGGGCTTCTTCATTTCCCAAGGCAACAGTTCCAGCTAATACAAATATAACAGAAGCAGCATCTTCCAGCCCCTTTTCTTTCTCAAAACTACTGCCCAAACCTTCTAATAATTTTAATGCTTTTTTTCTAGTCATCTTCTTCAGCCTCATTATTGCCCAGTAAAGCTTCTTTTTCCATAACTTTTTGTTTATAAAACTGAGCAATGTGTACTAGATTTTTTAAGTCTTTTTCTGATATGCTTGCTGTTTGACAAGAATCGGTTTGGTCATTTATGAGAATGCAGAACTCATTTATTTCATGGCCAATATATTTTGCCACGAACGGACCTATTTCAACGCTTTGCTGAAATCCATCCACGGGTTTTGAAAGAATAAAATACCTTTTATCTGCGTATTCCTTGGATGCTAGAAGCCCCATTTCTTCTAAGTTTTCTAGAGCAATTTTCACCGCAATAGTATCAGCCTCTTCGTTTTCCATTATAGGTATTAAGCCTTTTATATCCTTACCTACCTCAAAGCTGTTGTGTTTTTCAAACCACTCGAAAAGTTGGTTCGATGCGTCTTGTACGGTCATATAATAATTATATTTAAAAATCTCCTCAAATCTAAAAAACTTCCTTGACTTTATAAAAAAACCTTCTATTCTCAATACTAAGATGGAGACACAAAATAAAACATCCAAAAGAGGTCGGCCACCAGTAGATATTGATTGGCCTGACATTATTTTTACAGCACAAGATGTTGTAGACACTTCTACAAAAAAGGTATCCAGAGTTACAATTCACAGTAAATTAAATAAAGCCGTAGATGATGGCACTTTAACTGTGGTTGGATGCGTGAAAACGTCGAACGGAAGGCCACGAGTCACATACCAGAAGAGTCCCCCAAGAACTGGAGAGCCTTTCCAGACTAGTTCAGAATATGCCCAGTAGGTTAAGCTGGCAACAATACGCTCTCAGCATAGCTGAAGCAGCCTCCCAAAGAAGCGAAGACCCCTACCGAAAAGTAGGGGCTTGCGCTTTAAATTATCAAAACATGGTTGTAGGGGTGGGCTATAACGGCTTAGCATCTGGAGTATCAATGCCTTATGAAAATTTCTGGGAGGACAGGGATTATCGTAGAAAATTTATGATCCATGCCGAAGCCAATTGTTTATCTTTGTGCAAAAAAGGGGAAGTAAAATTACTTGCAGTGACTCTTTTGCCATGTTCTTATTGCGCTACAATGATATCTGCTTACGGAGTCCAAGAAGTTTATTACAAAGATACTTACGAAAGAGACGAACAATCTAAAGAGATTTTTAATTGGTATAATATTAAATTAGTTAGACTAGATTGATTATTTGATATAATATATACCATAATGGAAGTGCTAGTTTATCCATTCTTAGTGGCAACTGTTTTGTTTTATATATATGAAACAGATTTTTTTGTGCAATATTTAAAGCTTTTTGGCTTAAAGAAGGCGTTTAAAATTGACCAGTACGAGAAACATCTAGAATCTCTTGGAGGTGGAGAATCTTATTGGGAATGGTTAGTTTTTGAGAAGCAGACTTTTTTAAGAAAGCTATTGTCTTGCCCTCTTTGTTCTGGATTCTGGCTAAATATAGCTGCTTGTTACATGTATAAAGACTTTGGTCTTTTTGTAATTAACATATGGTTGTCTTTGTTTTTGTATTTTATTTTAAAATTATTAATGAAAAAATGTCATGAGTAATCTAATTCCACAGTCAAACCAAGATACCTACAGGGTATACGGTTCAAGCAATTTTAATGGTTTTATCGCGTCCAATTGGGCTGATTTTTTCCCAAGCGACCAAGGAGAACAGTCAGGAAATCTTATGCTCCTTAAGAACCAAATGGAACTATTTAAAAAAGCTTTTATGAATTCTATTGGGGGTTGTCCTTGTAACGCGAAGAAAAGAAGAGAGATCGCCACTAAAGCCTACAAGGAAACCGTAGATACTTTACTCAAGTCGCCTCCGGAAGTAAAAGAAATATGTTTTAAAAATTTGGGAAATGTAAAAGAAATATTATTTTTTACAGAGACGCCAGACGAGGTGGCTAAAATTGTAGCCAACGATGCATCAAATCTTGTCCCCTTTTGTACTTTTAAAAAATCATGAAGGTTTGCGTTTCTTATAGTAGTACCCACGATCAATTTTTTAAAGATTGGTTTTTAGATTCTTTCCCCTTCGAAGAGAATGTTTCACTTCTAGTTAAGAAGGTTCCTCAGGTTTGTAAATCTGGAAATCTTTTTTCTTCTGGCTGGAGAAATCAAATGATTGAAAAGCAGTTTTTTATTAACGAATGCATAACTAATTGTAAGCCTTCCGAGGTTGTTCTTTTTTCTGATGTTGATGTTAGGTTTTACGGAGACTTTTCAAATGATTTAGAAAAAAGCCTAGGGGATAAAGACATTTGTTTTATGAAGGATCATAATTCAGATTTTACAGGTAGGTGCGGAGGGTTTTTTGTCATGAGAGTTTCAGAAAGATTAAAACATTTTTTTAATAGTGTAAGATCTAGGCTCACCTCCCACACCGATCATAACGTAACGTTTGAAACGTCGGAACAATCAACGATAAATAACCTATTAAGGGAAAATAGTGATATCGACTGGGGATACTTGCCACCAAGATATTATACTCACGGCTTATATACGCAGGGTATAAAAAACTTTTCTGACGACAACCAAAGTGGATTGTGGTGGGAAAACAAAAGTTATGAAGAAAAATCTAATGTCTACGTACCCAGCGATCTATTAGTGCATCATGCTAATTGGTGTCATGGCGTGAAAAATAAAGTTCATCTTTTAAGTTTTATTAAAGACAAGATTGATTACAGAAAAAACAACCACCCTATTAGGCGAGGCGGCTGAAAAGGAAAAAGAAAGTAGTCAGTTTGACTGCTGGACAAAAAATGAGTAAAAAAAACTTCTGTTTTAAATTTAGAAATGCTCAAGGCATAAGGTATGAAATTTATTTCAGAAAGCCTAATACTGCTCACTACGGAAAAGCTGATGGATATTGTCACGACCCCGAAGAAGATGACCCCCGAATCTATATTAATCCATACCTAACCCCAAAGTCAGAGTTGAATACTATCGTACATGAAATTTGTCATGCTTTTTTTTGGGATAAAAGTGAGAAAGAAGTTTATAAATTTGCAAACACTGTAGCTGCTTTTTTATATCGTCAAGGATGGAGAAAAGACGAGAGTCTTACCAACAGCGAACCTCCCCCTCCAAGAAAAAGGGTAAAGAAAAAATGATCATTTTCAAATATCGAAAAGTAAAACTATAATATATCCTCCTCGGTAAAGTTGTCTCATCTTAAGACCTTGTTTTACTATCTACTTTTCTATATAGTATATATTACACTGTTAGGAAAACATCTTAAAATAAAACTTTTAAATGAGACATTATTTTACTACACTTTTTTAGATAAGAAGGGACATGGTGTCTCTTTTTTTTTAAAATTTACTTGAAAAATAGAAAAAAACAGTTGGCATGGCGATTGCTTAATTAATCTATTATGAGAAATATTATATTAACGAATTCATTGTTTGATAATCTTTTAACTAACTGGGACAACGCTTTCTTTGATGGCAATCTCCATTGGCGCAAAAGAGACAGCAGCATTGATTGTAGGGAGGATGAAGATTCGTACGAATATTACATCCCCTTAGCTGGCTTTAAAAAAGAAGATATTGCGGCAAGAATTGATGAGGGTCGCGTATACGTTGCAGCAAATAAGGGCGAAGATACAGCCGCCTCATGCTCTTTTGCTCTACCTGATGAAGCGGAGCCCTCAAGCTTATCAGCGAAACATGAAGACGGATTACTTACAATAACCATACCTAAGCTTGAAAAAGCTAAAGCTATTACAATAGCAATTGACTAATAAAAAAAAGCTTTTATGCTAGGTCTTGTGGCGCGGGTGTCGTATAATGGTATTACCTTAGCCTTCCAAGCTAATGACGCGAGTTCGATTCTCGCCACCCGCTCCATAAAATAAAAAAGTGATTTTTAAAACGAACGAAAAAATCAATTCATGGGTGGACGATATACAAAGAATGTAGATTGACTTTTTTAAAAAATAGTTTATCATTCAAGTATGACAAAGGAAGACAAAAAATGGGAGAAAAGGCTCACCAACAACAGAGATAACTACGAAAGGTGGATCGATAGACACAATCATAAACTTGAGCTTGTCAGGACAATGGGAAGCGTAATCGCGGCCATTACAGGGTTTCTAGTATTTTTAAAAGTTTTCAATTTTATTTAACGCTTCCGTAGCTCAATTGGATAGAGCATCAGTCTTCTAAACTGAGGGTTCTGGGTTCGAGTCCCAGCGGAAGTACCATAAAAAAAGATTTGACAAAAGAAAAAACAATTCTAAGATGATGCTTCTTATGAATAAAAAAGAAAATAAGTGTGAAACAGACCAAAGTAAATATACTCAAGTTAAGACGGTATACGCTCGTGCAGCGATCATTTTGCTCACAGCCAACTTTTGCTTAACGGGGTATGTTTTAGCGGGTATGATGAAAATCCAAGATGAGCAAGCGGAAAATCTAAGAACTCCACAAGCTCTTACTGGAACTGTTACAGCAACAGCTTTCTCAGAGACCCAAGCAACTAAACCCAAGACTCCTCAAACTCTTGAAAAAGAAGATAATTAATTCACCGCTGAATATCTAGCGGTAACCTCCAAACCCTCACTTCAGGTTTTAGCTTGGGGTGGGGGCTTTTTTTGCGAGCGTAGCTCAGTTGGCTAGAGCGCCACGTTTACACCGTGGATGTCGGGGGTTCGAATCCCTCCGCTCGTACCAAATAAAAAGCAGCAGAGGTTTCGAAGTGAAACTTGCTGCAATTTTAGGGTTCTCCACCTTTGGCTATCCCTTGGCTCCTTATTGCAAGGAAACTGCATATGTCTTACTATTTATAATTCTTCTATTCTTTTCGCCTTATCATCAACAACTAAATCGTACGGTGGTTTAATATGGTTTCCCTTTGTTCCGGTAGATAATTCGTGAAACTTACATCCCCAATTTTCTAGTTGATTCCAAGTAAAATCGTAATAGCATTTTCCTGTTTTTTTAGATTTCTCAGACCCTCCTCTAGCCGTCCAATATACTATGTGCCAGCCTTGATCATACAAATCGTTTATTTTTTGTATGTTTTTATTATTAGGTTCCGCTAAATTATATTGCCTTTTACCAGAGTAAAAGCATATAGTTTCATCAATATCTACTAAGGCAACCCTTTTTTCGCCTTCTAAAGCTAGCCTGTTTGATTCGTGAAATTCCATATTTTTATATTCTGCTGCTTCTGGGTGTTCCATTGTTATATATTACTTTTTAAGATAAAAAATACAATTTTTTTTTGTAAAATATAGTCTAAAAATGCGGTGGGCAAATATACACAGAGAGACGTGGATAGGCAGAACGAAAAAAAAGCCGCACTTGTAGACTACAAAGGCGGAAGGTGTTGCATTTGTGGCTACGATAAACATAATGGAGCTTTAGATTTTCATCACACAGGCAAAAAAAGCTTTGCTCTAGGAGCAGCTAGGGATTTGTCTTTAAAAAGGTTAAAAAAAGAAGCTGATAAAACAATATTAGTTTGTAAAAATTGTCATGCAGAAGTTCATGCTGGCCTTCATGAAAAATATAAGTAATCTAATTCCACGGGGAAGTGGTGGAATTGGTAGACACGATGGACTTAAAATCCATTGGCCATTAAAAGCCGTGCGGGTTCGAGTCCCGCCTTCCCTACCAAAAACAAAAAAAACCAATTTTAAAACGGGACAAAATTTTGCCCTAAAGGTGGACGATATATTATGAAAAAGGAAAAATATAAATCTCAAAAGAAATATCTAAAAACAGGAAAAGGAAAAAAAGCTTTAAAAAAAGCTCGAAAGAGGTATGATAACAAAGACCTCGAAAGACGAAGAAAACAAAAACGTGACTATATGAGGAGAAAAAGAGAAGAAAACCCAGACATTTGGAGATAACAAAAATGGAACAACAAAATGATGCTAGAAAACACATGAACGAAAGGACTAGACAGTCTCAAGTAGCCTCTCTTAAGGAGAAGATACAAAAAAAGAAAGAGTTTCTTGCCAAGGTTAGACTTACTCCGGAATCTTATGAAGTTTTTTCCAAAGAAATTGAAATTCTAGAAAGACAACTTAAGACCATAGAAGAGCCATTAACTTAAAATGAACAATATTGGCATAGTCGGTAACGGTTACGTTGGGGGAGCCACAGGGCTGCTGGAGGGTAAGTCAGTCAACTGTCTTATTTACGATAAAGAACCTGAAAAGTGTTCAATTCGGGGACTTGAGTTGATAGACTTGATAGATGGGTGTGATTTTATTTTCGTTTGTGTCCCTACCCCAATGAACCACGATGGAAGTTGCTCTACACTTTTAGTGGAAATGGTCGTCGCAGAATTGATTGACACAGGCTATGACCCTGAAAGAATAATTGTAAAATCTACTGTCCCAGTTGGAACTTGCAGGAAACTTGGTGTTATGTTTATGCCTGAGTTCTTAACGGAAGATAATTGGGAAAAAGATTTCGTGAGTCAAAAAAATTGGATTCTAGGGACAAACGAAAGAAACGACAGCCTTAGAAATGAGCTTTATTCTGTATTTGAAAACTCTTGGCGAGATGGAACGTTAATTAATAAACCAGAAATGTTTTTCTCGACAACCGAGGAAGCTGAATTAACAAAATATACCAGAAACTGCTTCTTAGCCACAAAGGTTTCTTTTTTTAATGAGGTGCATAGTTTTTGTGAAGCTAAAGACATTGACTACGAAAAATTAGTACAAATGGTGACCTTAGACGACAGAATAAATAAGTCACACACGTTAGTTCCGGGGCCAGATGGAAAAAAGGGGTTTGGGGGTACTTGTTTTCCCAAGGATATGTCTGCGCTAGATCATCAATTTACTAAGGCAGGAGTGAGTCCTCACGTTATAAAATCTTCAATACATAGGAACAATACCATAGACAGGAGAGAAAAAGACTGGAGGAGTGCGAAAGGCCGTGCTGTTTTGTAAAATTTGCTAAAAAAATTGGTTAAAAAAACTTCTTTTTATTAAAATAAATTAATATGAAAAAACTAGCTATTCTCCTATTAGGCTTTTCTTTGGCGCTCACTTCTTACGCTGACGAGAAGAAAACATCAACAGCGGACCACCTTCAAAATGTTTCCGTAACAATTAGGTCTGAAGGGCAGTTCTCTAATGGAGAAGGCTCTGGAGTGATTTTTACTCGCAAAGACTCTAAGGGTAATCAAGTCAATTTCGTGTGGACCGCCGCTCATGTGATTGATAATCTTAGAAAGACTAGGAAAACTGTGGTCAATGGCGCACCCAAAACTATTGTAGAATTTAAAGACCCAATGGTTGTTAAAGAGATTAGGCAAAACGGGAGAACTGTCGGCAGACTACAAATGGATGCGGAGGTATTAAAGTATAGTGATGCTGACGATGGTCATGATTTAGCCTTATTGCGCGTTCGTAAATTAAATTTTGTTACTGATACTGTGACTTTCTATTTAGATAAAAAAATCCCCAACCTTGGAGACGACTTACTGCACGTTGGTTCTTTGCTAGGTCAAATGGGTGCGAACAGCATGACGGATGGGATTTATTCTCAGCACGGTAGGTTAATTAAATCATTAAACAAACATGTATTCGATCAGACAACTTGCACCGCTTTTCCCGGAAGCTCTGGCGGCGGAGTATATTTAAAGAAAGACGCTAGATATGTGGGCATGCTTGTAAGGGGAGCGGGAGAAGGATTTAATCTTATTGTACCCGTGCGCAGGATGGTTGAATATTGCGAAAAACATAAAATTATGTGGGCCTTAGACAAGAATGTCCCAATGCCTAACGAATCTGATTTAAAGAAAATGCCCATTGAAAATACGCCAAAGGAAAAAGAAGAAGCTGAAGATGCAGAGAAAGAGGCTGCAAAGAAAATGTTTCCTTTTCAAATTAGAATTACTCATAAGTCTCGCAACTATAAGGAGCGAATGAAAGAATTAGTTCACTCACACTCGAAAGCTTGCGGCTGTGCAAGTTGTCTTTCTTATCGCCCAGAAGAAAAAGAATAGTTAAAAAACCGTAATATATACCCTAAAATGGCGCGGTGCAGTATTGCATCGCGCTTTTTTTGTCCTAAATGTGTTTAGAGGTGTAATATAGTATAGAAAGAATTTTAGATATGAAAATTTTAGCTTTTTTAACTATTTTTACATGTGTATTAGCAATTGGCTGTAACTGGGGGAATTCCGGTTGCTCTGAATGTTCTTGTGACAAGGGATGTTGTTCAACCGACACTTGTCCAGTGGCCGATTGCGCTTGCGCATGTAAGGAGTAAATTTTTATGGGTACTTGGAGTTCAGGTTTAGGAAAGTTCCTCAAAAAAGATCCAAATCACGGATGGCTGGGGAAAAAGATTCGTAATTGGCTTTGTGACGTAGGCTTATGTAATCTTGATAAATGCTCCAATAAAGAACATCACTCTAACAATCTTCCCAGTAATTGTAGTCACGGAAAATGCCGTTGCCGCAGCAAAAAGGGAGAAAAATAAAGCGTCACATTATTAATAAGGGGAAATAAAATGTCAGAAGAAAAAGAAAAAAAATCACCCGAAGAGACGGCTGCTGAATTAAAGCTCAAGGAAGCAGAGACTCGCAAAACGGAAGCCGAAGCTAGAAAAACGGAAGCCGAAGCAACCAAGGCAGAGATGGATGCTAATCTGTCAGCTATGGAGCTAGAGAAAGCGAGAAGGAGCTTTCTTAGAGAGAAGTCTCACGATGAGGAAAATCGTTTATATAGATTTTCTGGCTCCGTAAGTGAAGCTTCTGTAAAAAAATGCATGGTTAAGCTTACAGAATGGTCAAGGCTTGAACCTAAATGCGACATTGAAATAGTTTTCTCATCCCCCGGAGGAAGTATTATCGATGGGTTTGAATTGTTTGATTTTGTTCAAGAACTAAGAACCAAAGGACACAAAATAACAACGGGCTCCCTAGGTATGGCTGCTTCTATGGCTGGCATCCTCTTGCAAGCTGGAGATGTCAGGTGGATAGGACATCAATCATGGATGATGATACATAGGGCTGCTTTTGGGGCCATCGGTAAGACTTACGAGGTAGAGGACGAAGTAAAATTAGTTAAAAGAATTGAGGATCGTATTTTAGATATTTTTACATCTAGATCAAAGCTTACAAGACAGAAGCTTAGAAGAAATTGGGATAGAAAAGATTGGTGGATCGATGCCGACGAGTGTGTAAAGGTTGGTTTAGTAGACGAGATAAGAGGAATGATGCCTGAGCACGAAAAAGAATAAAAAAAAATAAACTACTCATCAAACAGACATATTCATGCCTCCGATTAATTTCGGGGGTATTTTTTTAATAAGTGTAATTCTTTGTATGAAAGACTTGGAGGTGGGAGGCATTGCTCTTAGGGTCACCAAGTATAAGGTTATGATATTTGACGAGCGCGACGAAGTAACCCCAGAAATTGCGGAGGCCATAGCTATATATATAAAAGAAGAAGGATTTATCGAAAAAGATGAATTTCCTATAGAAATAATTAAGCCTGAGTAGTAGAATAAATAAATATTAAAAATTATTTGTCAAAGTAATGAGCAGAAAAAAAAGTCAATGTTATGTAATTAAAGAGAGAAGCACGAACATGCTGCAAGGAGCATTTCCCCTCACTGACGAGGGCAAGCGTGCGGCGGAAAAATATTTAAGAAAAATAAACAAAGGAAGACCTAAAGATTTTAAAATAGAGGTACAATAATGAAAAAAGAGTTTTCCAAAAAAGTGGATTTATACAAAGAAAGCATTGGTTGGTGGAGAGACCAAAGCATGCAGCTTGCATTTGAAGCTGAAGAATTAGACTATATGTATGAGATGGGCATGCTTTCTGAAGAAGAGGTCTTAGTTCAAACTCAACAGATAAACGAAAAAATGAATTATCTAATGAAAAAAGGCATATTTGAGCACGAAAATTTGTTTAGGGAATTTACCTGTGAAAAATAATAAAAAAGTTTTTGTCTCCTCTTCTTCTGACAGAGGCATTTTGGTTAAATTTTTAAAGAATGATAAGGTTTCGCTGTCGTTCTGGGGCAACGACGACCCTAAAAACATATCTTATTCAAAAGAGGAGATTGAAAAATTTTGTGAATATATCTTAGGGGGAATCAAAAAAGAAAGTTCAGCAAGCGCTACTCCCGCCGTAGATTTTTTTAATCAGGTGTGCGAAGAAATGATCTCAAGAATCCCCCCAAAGCAGAAGTTGTAATATGAAAAAGTCCTTAGATTTATTAGATCAAATTATTTTAGAAGCGAAAAGGATTGACTTAAATAATAAAAGAGAAGCGATAGCGAGACATAAAGCTTCTCAATCTATCGGAGAAAGCTGGCTCGTGAATCACTTAACTTCGCTTAAAGAACTGATTATTTTGGAAAATGCTGACGGCAGAGATAATAGACTCAAGAAAAAGAAAGAGTAAGGTAAGTTGCTCTAGGTGTTCTCTTGCCTATTCAGCTAGAGATTATCACATTCTTTACGAAAATGAAAAGCTAGCGTTTTTTAAAGCTAAATTTCCTCCAGAAAGAAAAAAAAATTATTGTCATGATTGCCTATATAAAACCGCTTCAGAGCTACTAAATATGAGGGGAGGGAAAAAGCTAAAACTTCTCATGACAAACCTAGATGGGAAAGAAGTCGTGATTACTTTTTACAAAGAATAAACTTTTCTTGTTTTTTTTGCAAAAAAAGCCACATTGTCCTTCAAAATGAAATACGAAGACTTTTCAGAAAAATCTTTAATAAAGAAATCTCAGAAGGGCGACTCAAAAGCTTTCGAAGAGCTTGTTTCTAGGAGTAACAAATATCTTTATTCTTGGATTATAAACAAAACCCGCAACGAACTTGAGGCTGAAGAGTTACTTCAAATTACTTACATAAAGTGTTGGAAAAATATTAAAAAATTTAGAGGCAAATCAAACTTCAAAACTTGGGCGTGTTCTATAAGCAGAAATCTTTTTATAGACCAATATAGGAAAAAACAAAAAAATAAAGAGTATTCCTTGGAAGAGTTTCCTGACGCGTATACTTATCAAAGAGTAGAGTTTGGAGACGGCTTTAAAAATATGAGAAATGAAGACCTTAATATTCTTCTTAAGGCAATCTTACATAAACTCCCGCAAAAACATAGGGAAGTTTTAGTTTCTTCCGCAGTAGAAGAGCTTTCTTACAAAGAAATGTCAAAAAAATTTAATTGTTCCATAGGCACAGTTATGTCGAGGCTTTATTACGCTAGGAAGAAGGCTCAAAAATTAATTAAGTATGAAAACGATACCCTACAATGATCGAGAATCCACTAATTAATAAAATAATTTGTGAATACCCTCTCCCGATACCATCAGAAAAATTTTCTGAAAATGAAAGGGTTTTTTTTGATTGCGTAGATTGGAGCACTCAAGACTTCTATACTTCCTCCTTTTTTCAAGAAATAGATATGGATGTCGTACTTTCCTACAGCATAACTGAAGACGGCGATTTTTATAGTGAAAAAACTATTATTGAGCAAGCGGTAGATGACAATGGCGAGGTTTTTTTAAAAGAAAAAGACGGTGGAATAGAGAAGCAGGAGTTTACTGGAGAAATAATATTCGGAACAGAATTTTGTGGAGATGAAAAAACAAACCTTGATAGCAAGTTTGATTATGTTTTTAATTTTAAAGCAATTATATTTAAGGGCGAACTAAAAGAGTTGGAGCTTTTTGATTTTGAAAGAAGAGATAATGAGTCTAGAAAGCGAATACAAGAACGGCTAGAAAAATACACGGAACAAGAACAAAGAAAGAGCAGCAGCATTCTCTACAAGGCGGTTCATTACTTTTTCGTTCCTATAGCTTGGGCCTTTCTTATTCCTTACAATTTACTTGGAAGATTCATAATGTTTTTAAGTAAGATAGAGTCTAAAATAAAATCAAAAATATTGAAATGAAACAAGATGTTATAACTAAATATAAATCTGCCGCCGAAAGCGGCAAGCCTTATTCTTGGCTCAACTATCAACCTATAAACCTACCGGGATACGAAGAAACAATACCCCTAAGGGGCAGAGACTGCTTTGATAGGTCTGAAGCTATATTTAACCATCTTAACACTATAGTTAAACATCCTGAACGTATGATTACAGTGGTTGATTGGGGAAGTAACCTTGGCTTTTTTTGCTTTGAAGCGGCAAAGAGGGGTTATAAAGTTTTAGGCGTTGACGAAAACAAGGAATTTGTAGATATTTGTTCGTTTCTTTCCGGCGATACAGAGCTTCCTCTATCGCATAAGCCTGAATTTTTCTTAGATAGCTTAAGTAAAGATAATGTATTAAAATATCCAGCGGACATTGCATTTTGTTTTTCTGTTCTTCATCACATCGTAGCTAGTGATAGGGGAGAGGCTTGGAAGTTGATGGACGCTTTTGCAGAGGCCTACCCTATGGCGTACATAGAGATGGATGGCGCTGATTTTGGACATTGTGACTTATCTTTGTTTTATTTTAACATATCAGAAGTTGTGGAATCCAACGATAGATATGGTGGTGGCACAAAAACTAGAAAGACCCTTTATTGTAGCAACATTGACAACGGAACAAGATACTCAACGTTAAAAAAAGTTAACAAAATACACTATAGAGACATCTTCAAAAAGATATCTCCAAACGGTAACAGCACAGCAGTAAAGAGAGAGGAAATCGGACGTTTTACAGATGGATATTCACATACTTGGATAAAGACTAACCTATCTCACGAAAAACATATTTACGAAAAATTTAAATCTGATATTTTTCCGAACATTGTGTCTTGGAATAGGGGTGATAAGTATCACGAGCTAGAGATGGAATATTTCGAGCGAGAGGGAGAAATCACCTTGGAAGGCTTGAATAATGTATATAACTTTTTGAAAGAAAGTAATTTATTTATAATTGATTTAGTTAGAGACATGTTTATACCAACAAAAAATGGATTAAAATTAGTTGACGTGGAGTCTGTCTTTGAAATAGAAGGGGGCATAGAAAGCACGATTCAAAAAAATATCAAACAAACAAAGAGAATACCTTATGATTCTTATGAAAAGCAAATTAACGTATTAAAGCAGATATACAATCTTTAGTTCCATTTTTTAAATCCTTTTAGTTGACCCAAGATGTTTAGGGTGTTTTCGCATCTAATATTATCAACTCGAATAGTTTTTGGATAATTTAATTCTTTATCAATTCTGACGCCGTCTATATTCCATTCTGGCTGCACAAAATCATCAACAAAATCAAACCATCCGTGTTTTTTTAATAAATTAAAATAGTGGTCAACGTCTTCTTTTCGGGCTTCCAAAAGAACATCATAACTAAGCTCTTCTTTGGCCATCATGGTAATATACCTAAAATAAAGCCCCTCATCGCAAGATAAACTGGAAACAACTATAAGATTCATCTAATATAATTACACATGGAAAATGTTTTAGTCACAGGAGGTTGCGGATTTATAGGTGGTCACTTAGTTGATGAGCTTATAGATAGAGGTAAGAGCGTAGTGGTAGTAGATAACGAATCTTCCGCCGCTAACGAAAAATATCATTACAGAAATCAGGCGACCTATTATGGATATGATATATCTGATTACAGTGAAGTAGAACATGTCTTTAATAACCACCAAATAGATACAGTTTTTCACTTGGCGGCTCGTTCAAGGATTCCTTACAGCATCAAAGAGCCACTCGATACTTGTTCTGTGAATTTTATAGGAACATTAAATATTCTTGAGCTTGCTCGTCATCACGGAGTAGAAAGAGTTTTATATTCTTCAACTTCTTCGGCTTACGGATTGAAAAATGAACCACCCTTGCATGAAGAGATGGATAGGGATTGCTTAAACCCTTATTCAGTAAGCAAGGTGGCCGCTGAAGACTTGTGCAAAATGTATAACAATTTATACGATCTCAATACAGTTACTTTTAGATATTTCAACGTCTACGGAGAAAGGCAGCCCCTAAAAGGTTCATACGCTCCTGTAATTGGAATATTTTTAAGACAGCGAGACGCGGGAGAAGATATGACCATTGTGGGAGATGGCCTCCAGACTAGAGATTTTACCCATGTAAAAGATGTGGTTAACGCTAACATTCTAGCCGCAGAAACGTACAACGAGGATGTGTTTGGAGAAATACTCAATGTAGGGACAGGAAGAAATCATTCTGTATTGGATATTGCCAAAATGATTGGAAATAAATATATCTTCCTTTCACCCAGACTGGGTGAGGCTCGCAGTACGTTAGCAGATTCAAATAAAATTAAAAATTTATTGGGGTGGAAACCCAAAGTCAGGCTTGAGGATTGGTTAAAGGAGGCGAAATGAGCAAGTCTAAAGATTATAAAAATTACCACGAGAAAAAAAAGAAGCTTAGAAAAGATGGTACTATTGACGCAGGAAAAGGTAAGCGTAGGCCGCATCATAAAAAAGCGCAGAAAGGAGTGAAGCTTACGGGGGATGCTGGCATAGACAAGCATAGAAGAAAGCAAGCTGAAATTGGCTACATTCCTAGAACAGCAAATAAATACCAATCGACCCCCAAAAAGGTTGACGAAGATGGAAACTCTTACGTTTATGAATGGCTTGAAGATAATGGACACAAGGATCATGTGCAAAAAAAACGAACAAAAATTTACAAAGATGAAGACAGAATGCCTGTAACACTATCCCCTCCCAGCAAGCAGTATAAAGATAATTACGAAGAAATCTTTGGCAAAAGAGAAATGGGCGCATCAACAGGAAAATGTAAAAAGTTTAAGAAAAAATATAAATGAACGGAAAAGGAGACAGCCCAAGACCAGTGGATAAAAAGAAATTTGATGAAAATTTCGACGCAATTTTTGGCCCAAGCACCCCTTGGTGGAAAAAACGAAAAAAAAGATTGACCCCTCAAAAAAATCCTCTATCATCAAAACATGAGGATAAAAGAAATAAAAAACGGTAGCCTCTACTTCAATTTTAACAGAGGGAGAGTAGAAAGAGTTAGAAGCAAAATGAATTCGTCATCAGTGATGACTTCAGAACCTCATTCCGATACCCTTCTAGGAGCAAAAGCTTCTGATCTAAGACTTGCTACCGACGAAGAGGTAGAAAAATACAAGCAAGAGAGTGAATTAGTTCACGCCAGTTAACATGAAAGTAGTGGTTCATTACAATCCGAAGAAGAAATGTCTTGAAGTTAAGGGCAACAAGAAGTATAGTAGCGACTTAACTGTCCTGAAGCGTACACACGCTCTTGAGATGGGAGATGCTCACGTTCTTAAAAGAGCCATCAAGGGTGTAGTGGATTTGGACGACATTCATTCTCTGGAGGAGAAGAAATCTCCCCGCCCGAAATGGAAGCATCAAGTCACCACCAAAAAGGGTAAAAGTAAATTTGTAAATATTAAAAACGGTAAGGAAATAGATGAATATTCTCCGAGGGTTTTTATAGAAGATTCTAAAATTTTTATCTTATAATATTAAAAAATGAAAACAATTAGCGAAAATAAAGAGTATATGTTTGACTCATCAGACCAGATGATGATCTACGAAGCGGTACAGTATTACATAAAAGCAACAAGTAATTCTGACAAAATGGAATTGGACATGATGAAGGTTCTCAACAAGATTCTTGCAAATCATACTTTCGGAGATGGAGAAAAGTATAGAGAGGCTCTGGAAAATGGTGAACTTGTCATGGTTGTAGGCCCAAAGGATATATATCACAGGCCCCATCGAAAGTATAAATGGCATTCCGATTCCAAACATGGAGCAGTTGTTAGTAAGAAAGAAGTTAGTAAGGTTGGAGTATGTATGTGGCACTAAAGCTTAAAAGCTTTAATTGTTCTTTTAAATAATTTTGCTGGTTGATCATCAGCAAAGGGTGTGACCGAATAAGCTGCTGTCGCGGCAGTTAAGGTACAGGGCTTGTAGGCAGGAGGTTACCGCCTCTGGGGGCTTACAAGGGCTGGTTCAAAGTAGGGTTTCTCACGAAACTCAAGCTGTGACCCCGAAACGATGGAGGTAAATGAGAATCCTCCCACCCATTAATTTTCAACCTAAGGGCGGTGCAGCTTCTTAACGGATTAATTGCATCGCCTTTTTTCTTGAACTTCAAAAAAAACGTACTATTCTTTAGTAAGTATGGATAAACAAAATTTTAAAGTTGTTTGTGGAGAATTTGAAAAAAAGATTGAATTAGATAAGTCTTTATTCGCCTCCTACGAAGCTGCTTGCACTGAGGCGGCGACACGAGCAATAGAGGAATATTTTTCTTCCGAGAAATCATTGTCACATTCTTTGAGTATTTACTGTACGGTGGAAGAGGAATTAGTAAAATCTCGTTTTATAATTTTAACTTATTTTGTTTTGAGAAATGCGTCTATGTTTAATTTGTCTTTGGAATTTGAACGAAAAACAGATCAATATCAAGAAAAACTATAACATGGCTAAAGAAATTAAAATAAACACAACAGGAAAACACGTACATAGAACCCCCATAGACATAAATAACCCCCAAAAAGCCTCAAAAGATGATTGGTGGGATGAAATATGTAAAAAACATGGGGAAAAAAACCTTTTTCCGAAAGATAAAAAAAAGACCAGTGAGTAGGTTACTAAAATGGAAAATCTCTAGGTTAAAATCTAAAATAAATAACTTAGATAGTGAATTATCTAGGCTTAAAAAGAATTTAACCTTACTAGAAAGAGAGAAAAGGTCTGCCCACGAGAAAATATATATTCAACGGAGACGCCAAAGAGATTTTTTATAAAAAATTAGATGAATTGCACGAAAAATATGTATATCATTTATTGCTGAATGGCGTTGCTTCAGTAGGTACGGATTTAGAGTCTATCAAAATGACTAAAAATCCAGATGTATCTTTAGATTTTTGTAGAAAGGTAGTGGGTGGATTCAAAAATATTTCTCCCTCTACGATAGTAAGGCTTGAAACTGACGGCAAACCTGAAATAGAGTGTATTTTTACGAAAATTAATGATAATCAGAGTCTAAATTCCCTATTTATGGTTCAAAATGTGATGAATTGGTCTGTTATTGGAGACTTTAGTTGTCAGGTGTGGTATTTAGGTGAAATAAGTGTAAATGTTATAGAGGAACACTGGAAATAAAATGAAAACTTTTACAAAATGGTTTTTAGTAAATGCCCTCGTAGTTACGGCAGTCTTTTTTGCAGAGCAAAAGGGAGCGATTTCAACAATGATTAAGAATGATCTTTCATATATTTCTATTCTAATTATGTTTTTGTATTTATGCGTTGCATCGTATATAGGAAGGCTTTGCTATTTGGCGGATAAAATGAATCAGAATAGAGAAAACGACGCCAAGGAGTATTTAACGAAGCGTTCTTATTTGGGGTGGTTTTCAGCGGAACATTTTTTCTCTTTAGGCTTGTTAGGAACAATTATCGGGCTAATCATTTCAACGGAAGGAAGTTTAGACAGTTCATTACCTACATCACAAATTGTGGCTGGTTTAAAAGAAGGGTTAAATACGGCGTTTTACACAACAGTCTGCGGGATTGTATTTAGCTTACCGTTGCAAATTCAACTTATGATTCTAAAATTTAAATTAGAAAATAAGGAAAATAAAAATTGAAAGCTGAATTTCCAGAAGGTTACGGGGAGTACGATATGTACGACTTTGATAACAGAATCAGCTACGATGAAGAAGCTGATGTTATGTATATCTACGTAGCCCCACCTCAAGGTCAAGTGGGTGCAGTAATGGTTTACGCAGACAAGCAGGGCAGCATGGTATCAATAGACACAGACGAAGTAAATACTCAAGTAGGCATTGAAATAATCGGTGTGTCTAATTTGATGGAAAAATTTAATTTAAAGAATAGAATAATAAATAACTAAAAAGCTTTAGCTCCGGTAGCTCAAGGGGTTAGAGCACACGCCTTATAAGCGTGAGGTTGTGGGTTCGATGCCCACTCGGAGTACCAAATTGTGAAAATATATAGGTCAAAATTAAATATAAAATGGAGTGACCACACCAAAGCCATAGCTCTTTGGTTCATAGCCATAGTCTTCACGTTAGGCTTTGCAGCAATCCCATTTCAGCTTTGGTTAGCTAAATTGATTTTGGATAATTGGGAGATCACGGAAGAGGAGCAGGGTAAACCGTTAACCGTACATGAACTCAGGCAAGCTGAGTTGGAAAGAGCTTCTCGACCAAGAACAGAACACAAATTTAGAAGTCAGTGGGATTAACATGGAGACAGGATAATGCGTAAGTTTTTTTCATTTAGACCATTTATTGATGTGTTGTTTTGTTGTTTGCTTATGCTTGTAGCAATCCTTTTTCTTCTTAAAACCGAAGAGCAAAAGACTAAAATGCGGCCACCCAACGTACTATTTGAAGTTGTATTAACGTGGGACGGTAATAGTGCTGATGATTTGGATATTTATGTCCAGTCTGCTTCAGGTCATAAAGTTTCTTTTAATAGGAGAGAAGGAGGTCAAGGAAGCTTAATTAGTCTAGATCATGATGCCCTAGGCAGAAGAAATAACACTCTACCAGAAGAAGGAGGGCTGATTGTTAAGTTTCACGAAGAGGTAGTTTCTTTCAGAGGTGTTACTGAGGGGGAAAATATAGTAACAGTCCATGTTTATTCAAAGGTGGACGAGGAGCCTGTAAAATGTACTATTAAATTAATAAGAATAAAGCCTTTTCAAGAAGTTGTTACGAAAGAAAAAATATTTGAAGCAACGGGAGAAGAAAAGACGGCTTTCCGATTTAAAACAGATAAAGAAGGTAATATCATTGACATCAATGAATTGCCAGCGAACCTATCAAACCCATTGGGAGAATAAAATAATGAGTTCTCAGGAAATCCACAACATAACAACGGTCATAAACGCTCTTGTAGGAATTAAATGGGCGTTGATATGCATAGCTGTATCTTTGTGGGGTTTAACTGTTTTTTTCTTGTTTAAAGAAATACCAAAATGGTGGCAGAGTTTTGATAAAAATAAAAATAATTTATATAAATTGCCGCCAGAAGGAAGTGAAGGGGGGCATTATTGAAAGATATTGGAGAACATAATAACTTAGGAACAAGTGTTGTGGGAAATCTTAAGAAGAAACCCAAACGCAAGAGATTAACAAAGAAGAAGTTGGAAGCCGGAGCGGTAAACGGTGCAATAAGAACAACTAAGCTAGAGTATTTACAACATTGTACCAAGACAGTTGGAGTCACAAACAATAGAGGAGAATATGAATTAAAGCCGTCCAGACAATGCGAAGAGGGGGATGTAGTTTGGGTAATGGAAGAGGACGGAACTTTTACAGAGACTAAAATTTATTAAATGAAAATTATATTATTAACTTTATTATTAGCATTTTATTTAACCGGATGCTGTTGTCTTCCTTGTAAGACGACGGTGTACTACAGTTCCAACGGGAAACCATTTCCTATAAAATGGGGTAGGCCGCCAGAAATACAAACTAAGGATTATCGCCCACTTCCTTACGGATATGGACATGGCAGCAGTACGCTCTATAACTGGATAATGGAAAATAAACACCAAGTACAAAAAAGAATTAATAATCTTTCTGACGTTGGGCTGCTAAAGATAATTAATGGGCCAGACAAATGATTAGGTAAAATGGACAAGGCTAAAGATTTACTATTACTTGCCTTTTGGGGTGCAGCTTATTTTTTAAAGACCATAATTGAGCTTCCATATTTGTGGATAAAAGAAAAATTTAAATAAA
>CEVA01010743.1_pt1 | contig 20121 bp, 21 predicted proteins | sample 361521 | NCBI WGS metagenome assembly CEVA01 (sample SAMEA2622823, study PRJEB7988) | marine metagenome | isolation source: saline water (ENVO:00002010), including
TTCAAGATATTGTGAAAAAATGGAAACCTTATAGGTCAATCGGCTCCTGGTATATGTGGCAAGTAGCAAATTCACTTTAGAAATGATGTTATACTTACAATGTTTTAGTAACAGAATACTATAAAATACTAAGTGTCTCGATATTAATTATTAAATATTTCATAAAAGAAGGATGTGTATGTCTAATTTAATAAAACTTGATGGTTCAAAAAATTTACGGCATGTTGGTGGTATGGTTAGAAAAAACAACAAACCTGTTTCTAGTGGCGTTTTTTTCCGATCTGGTGATCTACGACATTTAACAAAATCTTCACTAATCAAATTAACTCAAAATTATAAAATTAAAACCATTCTTGATTTAAGAAGACCTCCTGATGCTAAAACTACACCAGAATATTTACGTAATGGGAAAGCTTGTGCTTACGAAAATATTGACCTTATAGGAATGAATGACCAAACTCTATCTAAAAATATTGTAGAAAGTATTACAGATCCAGATATGGATGAGGAACTGAAAAATATCTGCATAATGTATATATCTTGGATTGAAAATCGCAAAACACAATTAAAAGAAATATTCGATTTATTATCTAATAAAAATTCTCATCCAATATTATTTCATTGTGCCGCAGGAAAAGATAGAACAGGAGTAGTAGCTGCTTTACTATTATCACTTGTAGATATAGACATTAATACTATTGTTGATGATTATGCAATAAGTGCCGAATATTTATTTGAAAACCCTCTTGAAAACTCTCCATTTGAAACTTGGCAAGAATACCAAAAAATTGCAAGCCCACCAATAGCTATGATTAAAACACTAACATTTGTAAATAATAAATATGGTAGTGTACCACAATATTTAAAAAATATAGGAATAAGTGATGACCAAATTACTAGTATTATCTCTGTTCTGAGTTAAACTTAGTTTATTCTAAATTCTAACCATTCTACTTTATTTGCTTTTACTAAATCTCTTATCAGTCTTTGTTGAGTCTTCAAGGCAGAATTGCCTGTTTTAAATTCTACTAAAATAATTTTATCTTCTTCAAACTGAATCCCATCAATAGGAGATCCTAAAAACCTGAAATTTTTCGGATTTCCTGGATATTCTTGAACAAACGGCATCCATTGTTCAAACGTTTGTCCGTGTAAAGTATTTTTACTTCGAAAACGATGATCTAAATCTCGTATTTGATTACGTAAACTAGATTGGTATTTTGAAGAAAAATAAATATACAAAATAAAGAGGATTATTACTAAAATTAATCCTATTAAAACAAATCCACTAAAATCTGTATTCATTCTTAACCCCTTTTTATACCATTTAAAAGCTGTATTCCATATTAACGGCAGTTGATGTTTTACTGGATTCATAAGCAGCCATAACTATAGCCAAATCATTTAATCCTTGTTCACAATCCATCTCTACTTTCTTACCTTCCCTACTACATTTTAAAAACTCTTCGAAAGTTTCAGTTATTCCTTGTTCTGGATTAGAATAAATAACTTCATCTTCATCTAGTCTGCTAATAACAAAATTAGGATCACCTAATTTGAATTTTAATTCACCTGTTGTTCCTTGAATTTTTGCAGAAGTTTTTCTATTTCCAGTAGGAGATGCATCACAATAATTAATTAAACCTATAACACCACTACTATTTTTACATAACAACGTGATTGAATCTTCGCCTTCAAGTTCAGGTATTGAACTAATTGAGCTTAAAGCAAACACAGTACTTGGTAAACCAATCATATTCACTAATAAATCAACACAATGAATGCCTCCATCAATAAACCTGCCTCCTCCACATTTTTCTAAACTATTACGCCAAGTCCATTCTTTAAAAAATTCAATCTCCCTGTTAACCCAATTAATATGAAGTATCCTCATATCTCCAATAACACCGCTACTAATAAGCTGCTTTGCTTTTAGAATAGTAGGATTAAATCTATTATTTTCTGCAATCATACACTTTACATCAGAATTACGTACAATTTCAGCTATTTGTTGACCTTCATCCAAATTTCTTGCAATAGGTTTCTCAAGTAGTATATCTTTCTTAAAACGAGCTGCTAATGCAACATTTTCTAAATGAACATCATGTGGTGTTATAAAGTACATCGCATTCACCCTTGGATCCTTAGCTGCTGATTCAGTATCTCCAAAATAACCAACACCTCCATATTTATCACAAAACTTTTTCGATAAATCTATGCTTAAACTAGCAAAAAACAGATCAACTCCTTCAGGAATAGATTTAATATTACTCATGAAAAGATCAGTAAATTGACCACATCCAACTATACACAATCCAAAACTCATTATCTCTCCTCTAAAAAAAATATTATAATTTAATCTTCTATTACATCATTATATTCTTCTAAATCTGACCATGAAGAATTTTGCCAAGAAGTAAGTACTTGATATTCTCTATATTCATTAATAGTTTTATCCATCAAATTTTTATTTTCTTTAGAAAAATAATTGTCTTCGTACCACTTTAAAAACTTTTCTTCATTTTCCTCATCCTTTTCTAACCAATAAGGAAGATATTCGCCTCTTGCCTTAGTCTCATGAGCATAGGCTAGCTCTTCTAATTTTAGAGCTTCATATATACGACTTTTCCAATACTTATCAACCTGTGTAGCCATGCCCATATAAACACCTCCAGCTATAGTTTCAAGTATTCCTCTTGGCTTTTTATCACCCAAAAATCGAGTTGCTAAATCAAAATACATTAGTTTTTCCGACCATAATAATATTTCATGTTTTTCCACAACATAAAGATATGGGAAAGTATCACCAGTTTTGATTCTTCTATCTTCCCAATCAACAATTTCAACATATTTGGGAATAGTAGATAAGACTATATATATCCACCTTACAAACTCCTTAGAAAAAACATATGAATTAAAGTAATCAGCATATTGTTTTTCCATAGGGATATGCTTAAACCACTGCTTGTATTGCATCAAACTTTCTGTAGCAGATATTGGTACACCTTCTGGCATAGTAAATCCATCCCATTCTTCGGATATTTGCTCCATTTTGTATTTATCAACATCTCGAAGATCATTAAACTCATCAATCCACTTTCTGATTGATGGATCAGAAGGAATTGATCTTTCCAGCTTCTGTATTGCAATTTCTTGTTCAAGTTTATCTAAGTTTGAAGAATATCCTTCAGTCATGGAAATTTTCTCACGTCTTTTCTGCACATGCTGCCAAATTTCAGTCAAACCTAAACCATGAGCTTTTAGAAGATAAATTTCAACTTTGATTTCATTGTCATATTTCTTAGGCATAAACTATTTAAAATATCCTTATATATCAAAAATCCATATTATATTATCAATTTATATGAATTAAAGCACAAAAACAAACAATAAGTAAAGTACAGAAAGAAATCATTTCAATTAATTTTTGATAGATATATGCTCAAACTTATGATATATTTTGTTCAGATATCATAAAGTTTAAAGAAGTTGGAGAACATTATGCAACAAGGGACTTTCAGAGGTGCGTATCCTGCTCTTATCACCCCTATGGATAAGAATGGAGATGTAAATTATGATGCAATTCAAAAAATTATTGAATTTAATATAAATGCAGGTGTAGACGGATTTTGGATAGCTGGTGGTACAGGCGAAAGTGTATATTTGACAGAAGAAGAAAACAATGAAATTGCAAAAGCATCTGTAGAACAATGCAATGGAAGAGCAAAAATCATTATGCATGTTGGCAGCACTACTACTACAGTAGCAACTAGACAAGCTGAATATGCAGCAAAATTTGGTGTGGATGCAGTCTGTTCATTCCCACCAATTGTTTATAGACCTGGTGATCATGAAATCACTGAACATTATAAAGCAATTGCTTCTGCATCAAACTTGCCTTTTTTCGTATACAATTTTCCTGGAGCTACTGGAGTTGAAATTACCCCTGAACTAATGGGAAAAATGCTAGATGAAATTCCTCTAATACAAGGACTAAAGCATACTGCTCCTGTTTTCGATAATATGTATTTATTTTCTCAAATGGGATTAGATGTGTTTGTTGGTGGTGGCAGAGCAATGCTTCCTAACCTAACTATAGGCGGCGCAGGTTGTGTTGATGGACCCTTATGTTTTGTCCCTGAATACTGGGTCAAACTATTCAAAGCATATAATAATGAGGATCTTAAAAAAGCTGAACATTATCAACGTAAAGCAGCCCATATCATGGATGTATTAATAGACATTGGATACTCACCAGCATTGAAATTTCTTGTAGGAGAGCGCTTAGGTATTGATTGTGGAAATCCTAGGTTGCCAATTGCACAATTCTCCGAAGAAATGAAAGAAATAGCAAGAAAAAAACTTATAGAACTACAATTAGATCCCATTACCTAATAAGTTTAACTATAATGATATATCGATTACTTGGACGTACTAATTTAAATGTATCACTTCTAAGTTATGGTTGTGGGGGTGCAAGAAGAATGGGAATTGCTCTTGGATTTTCACTTCAAAAGCAACAGGAGCTAATCAATCGATGCATTGATCTAGGAATTAATTTCTTTGACACATCTGCAGATTATGGTAGCGAAGAAAGCTTAGGTAAATGTCTAAATCAATTTTCTCGAGATTCATATTATCTATCAACAAAATGGAACCCTAAAACACCTGATTCTAAAATAAAATCACCACTGGATCTAGAAAAATCAGTAGAAAAGAGTCTCATCCAACTAAAAACAAACTATATCGATGTCATGTTATTCCATGGAATAACTATGGATACATATCAGTACTGTGTAGAGAAATATTACTCTACCATGCAAAAATTACAACGTAATGGGAAAATTAGATTTATTGGATTAAGTGAAAAAATGCGAGAAGACCCGAAACATTTAACACCATTACATGCCTTAAAAACTCATCCCGAATTATGGGACGTTTGTATGTTAAAATACGGAATTCTTAACCAATATGCAGCAAATGAAACATTAATGGTTGCACAAAAACATGATGTTGGAATTATCAATATGGCGGCTGTACGAGTTAAATTACCTGATCCAAAGATCCTTGAAACAACAATCTCTGAATGGAAAACAAATGGAGTCATCCCTCCTTCAAGCTTACCTAACAATGACCCCCTAAACTGGCTTATACATGATGATGTTGATTCAGTTGTATCAGCAGGATATAAATTTGCAGCAGATCATCCTGCAATTTCAACTGTATTAACTGGAACATCAAATATTAAACATTTAAATCAAAATGCAAAGGCATTAGAAAAACCCAAATTACCTATTAAAGATAAAAAGCAACTTATTTCAATATTTAGTCACATTCCTGAGATTCAATAAACTACGTATTTGAAATATTTCCTCTTACTGGAGATCCGGGATATAATTGTGAATTCAACTTTCCTGATTCAACAACTACTGTACCATTTACAACTACAAAATTGATTCCCTTAGAAGGAGTTACAGGATTTTTGTATGTTGCTTGATCTAGAACAGTATCTGGATCAAATATGACGATATCAGCATCACAACCAACTGCAATTCTTCCCTTATTTCTCATGCTAGGGACACATCCTTCTAATCTTTGCGCTGGCATTAAAGACATTTTGTCTAACGCATCCATCAAAGATAATCCTCCTTTTTCTCTAACAAAATGACCCAGAACTTTTGAATAAGTCCCTGCAGTACGTGGGTGACCTGTACCATTTCTCAGAAATCCATCAGATGCAATTGCAGTAGTATTGCTATTAACGCATGTGTCAACAACAGCAACAGGAATCATTGGCATAATGACCATACCATCTGGCTGATTCTCCCGATAATATTCATATGTTTCCTGATTTAATTGCTCAACAGTATCAGCCCATATAAAATTTGAAAATTCTGAGCGCCAAGCCCCTAAGGTAGCAGCTCCAATTTCTGTCATTCCAGCATCATATGGATAACATTCAGTTGTTACATCTAAACCATTTCTTTGTGCATCTTCAATCATCCGTAACATTACTGGAGCCTGTTCTCTACCGCTACTGGACAAATGTACTACATGTAGTGAAGCTCCTGTAACAACAGATGCAGTTATAACTTCTTCCAATGCTTCTAAACACCTGTTTACTAGTATTTCACCTCGAATATGGACATGACAAGTTGCATTATATGCAGCGGCAACATCAAATACTGCATGAATTTCATCTCTTGATGCTGATGGAGTGTATCCCAATCCCATACCAACAGCCATTGCACCTAATTTCAACCCCTGTTCAATCTTATTAGTAATATTAGAAATTTCTGCAATACTTGCAGATTTATTGGCAGCATCGCCAATTGGTAGAATTCCAGTTCCGGGATCATTCATAACATCCATTCGAACAGGAATGTGACCTACGCTAACACCAAAATTAATGGATGCATTATTTTCTCTATCTTTGTACCATTTCTCAATATCAGAAGCACCAACTTCAAGTTCTAATGCAGTCGTAACTCCATCTAAACACTGAATATTATAATTTTCTGTATCCTGACCATGAGCATGCATATCGATAAAGCCAGGAGCGACTACATTACCAACAGCATTAACAACTTGATCTCCTGATAAATCACCATTTTGTATAGTAGCTATCGTCCTCCCATTAATCCCAATATTCATTAAAGAATCCAGTCCTGATTCCGGATTCATAACTCTTCCATTCTTAATGACTAAATCATAATTCTCTTTACTCATCTAAACCTCTCTAATTATTATTTGCAGATAAAATTTGCTCAGAAATAGAACGAACCATTCCTGTAAGTGCTAAATAAAGTTGTCCATTTTTCTTATAATCTGCTGAGCACATTAAATCGGCTCTCTTCTGCTCAACAACTAATCTATAACATCTATCAAATGCATCCTGATTACCAGGATTATATACAGCAATTGTTCTCCCTCCATTTTGCTGTATTAAAGAAAAACATGGTACATCAGTTGCACCATCTCCCACATAAATCATATGTTTGAAAGGAACAGGACGATCTTTTTCATCAAAATAATCATTAACTTTTACTTGATCTCCATCATTTAATAATCCTTTATTTATTAAGAATAATTTTTGCGTTTTCCCTGTATGTGAAATTGTTTCTTTAGGAAATGCAATATTACCATCTTTGTCTTCATCTAAAGTACACCCCCAAAACTTAGTCAAATAAGGAGCAGCTTTAGAACCAGCTATAATTTCGTATAACCCTGAACTAATCACATAAAATCGAACAATTGGATTGATATACCTATTGTCTGTATTGATTATTTCAGGTATTTTTTTCAAATCATCTAATATTAAAGGAAATCCTTCATAAAACTCGATATCTGCACCCATTAATTTCAAATCAGCATTTGAAAGTTTCTCAATTTGTCCAGACACAATAAATTTCTGAATCATTTTTAAATATGCATGCTCATCATCATATCCGTATATTTTCAAAGCATTAACTTTATCCCAAAATGATTTCTCATTAATACCATATTTATCAAAAATTGGTCGTTGCATATAACTTGGAGTAACAGTAATATCGAAATCAAAAACAACTGCTATCTCAATTTGAGGTAATTGCATTTAACTCTCCAATATTTTTAAATAATATATTTTTAAATCCCAACAAATCCCATCTGTCTCCAAGCTTCATAAATAACAACTGCTACTGTATTAGAAATATTTAAACTACGGTTTGCCGGAACCATTGGTAAGCGAATACTAGATTCATTAAAATTATTAAATACTTCTTCAGGCAAACCTGTACTCTCTGGTCCAAATACAATAGCATCTTCCTTATTATATTGTATATCTGAATATAAATTTTTACCTAAAGTACTGGTTATAAACATATTATTATGTTTTTTTAAAGATAAATATTCCTCAAAATTTGAATACACTGTTACATTTACTAAATCTCTATAATCTAATCCAGCCCTCCTCAATCCTTTGTCATCTAAATCAAATCCCAATGGTTTTATCATATGTAAACTACAGCCAGTATTTGCACATAATCTAATAATATTTCCAGCATTAACAGGAATCTCTGGCTCATATAAAACAATATTTAATAGAGAAGATTTTTGCATTTTTTATATTCACAACCCATAAAAATAATTTTTATGGGTAAATTATATATAATTTAATAAAAAATTACACAATTTATGAAATTTACTATGGAAAATTGCCTAACTTGAAATTATAATTGACTAGGTAACTATGGTAATTCATACTACTAATATATAGAAAGAGTGAAGATCGATAAAATATGGAAAGAAAAGTTAAAAAGAATCTTTTAGCCAAGCCAAAAAAACTTTCGACAAAAATACTTGAACGAAAAGATATTTCTGATGATCTTTGGTTAATATGGATAGAAAAACCAAAAGATTTCTCTTTTAAAGCAGGACAATACTGTACCATCGGAACTGGTGACATTGAGCGTGCATATTCTATAGTTTCAAGCCCACATGAAGATACACTAGAACTTTTTGTAGAATTAGTACCTCCACCAGAAGGAAATCTTACTCCTCTTCTCTGGGAACTTTCTGTAGGAGATACAGTTTCTATACGACCCCGTGCTAAAGGTTTATTTGTTTTTAAACCCAAATTGAAAAACCAACTCATGATTTCGACTGTTACAGGAATCGTCCCATATGTCAGCATACTTAGAGAATACATACATAACAATCAAAATGAACATATATTTCACGTTCTACAGGGTGCTAGTTATATAAACGAATTTACTTACGATGGTGAATTAACTCAACTAGCAAATACATATCCTGATTTCATTAAATATATCCCAACTATCAGTAGGCCAAATGAATCAGAAAATGCTGACTGGAATGGAGCAACTGGACGAGTAAATAACCTAATAGCTGATTATATTGACCAAAACAATTTAACCCCTGAAGATACTATCTTATATGGATGTGGCCACCCTGAAATGATAGAAACTGTCAAAGACCAATTCATCCCTCAAGGTTTTCAGGTAGAAGAAGAACGATTTTGGAAAGAAGACGATTAACCAAACTCATCGACCAAGTAATTTTAACAAATTGTCTCCACTGGCCTTACAAAATTCTGCTACTATATAGATATCTGCACTAATACAAAAATCTCTTACGCCTAAATCAACATAAGGTTTTGCATCCTCCCATTGAGCAATCTCAATTCTTGGGCGAACACCATGTTCTAAGGCAATTTTAATAATCGATTCATCAGCTTTTTTTACATCAGGATGATCGTATTGATCAGGTAGTCCAATACTCATAGAATAATCTGCTGGCCCAAACTGAACCATATCTATTCTTTTAACAGAAGAAAGCATTGCTTCTACATTATCAACAGCTTCTTTTTTTTCAATCATTACAGCTAAAACACCTTGTTCTAAATCATTCATGTAATTTTTTAACGTAGCTTGCTTATCACGATAGAAAGTTGCTCCATACCCAGTATCTCTTCTAGCATTTGCACCAGCAATACCTGATCCTTTTTTTGCTATAGGACTTTCAGGCTGCATCGCATCTGCAGCCTCTTGGGCATCATCTATGGTCCTCAAATCAGCAAATAATAAATTTGGAATACCAGCACCAACAGCTCTTTCTGCTAGATATGTTCTTGGTTCTTGGTCAAGCTTAATCATACCTGTCATATGTTTAAACAAATCAGTTGCTCTAGCAAAACTTTCAAGTGAAAACAAATCATACGGAGCATACGTACCCGAAAATTCTATGTAATCAATAGCTCCAGTATGACCAATCACTTCTACCATTCCTGGCCAGGGAGAATACATATGCGTGCCAACCGTAGGTTGATCATTATCAATGAGCTCTCTTAAAACATTATTATTATTAATCATAAAGTTATCTCCCATCATATTATTATTTTTTAAATTCTTATAACAAATCAACTATATATCTTGTATATGCATGGAATCAAACTGATTTTTTAACTTGTGAAACTATGAAGAGTAAGGGCGGTAACACAAATACCGATCCGAAAAATGCAAGAATAATCATTACAGCAGTCAAAATTCCAAAGGATGCAAATAATGGCATAGGTGCAAATCCCATAACGGCAAATCCAGCTACAGTTGATAATGCAGATACCATTAAGGAAACTCCTGTTCCTCGTGCAGAATGTCTTAGAGCCAATATTTTATCACCCGTGGAATCAAGCTCCTGACGAAACCTTTCTGTCATATGCACAGAATAATCAATTCCTATGCCAATAGATATAGCAGCGATAGTTGCAGTAACTATATTTAGATGAAATCCAAAAATATACATGAACCCATATAGCCAAACTATTACTATGCCTATAGGAATTATTGTTACAATTGCATACCTAAAAGATCTCATTACTAACAAAAGGAGTATGAATACACCAACTACAGCTATAGGTAATGAAGTTTGTAAAGTTTTTGTAATAGCAGTTAATTGGATTTCACGAGCAAAAGGTGACCCCGTAAGACCAACATATGTGATTCCTTCGACATTTTTTAACTGTTCAATATCTAAACTGATACTATCTCTAGCATTCTTAGTAACTTCTGAAGAACGTGTATCTCGTACTCCAAAATTAAGTATCATATTATATTGATCTTCAGAGTCTTTCACGAAAACAGATTTAACTGAATTAGAATCAATAATTTGTTTTCCATTTAACCATACTCCACTTTCAAGAAGTGATTCATTAATTGCTTTAATTTGTTCTTCAGTCAACAAATTAATTGAGGATTCTGCTTTAGGTAAAATAACACCATATTTAGTTTGAATTTCTCCTCTCATTTTAGGGCTCAATAAAGCATATTCAATAAATTGAATATGATGATTATTACCTATAGTGTTGCCTTCAGGATTCCTCGCAAGATATTCATTCGTATTGATAACATCAATGAAATTATCTATTTTACTTAATACATTCGGATCATCTAGTTTCCCTCGAATATAAATAGTTCCTGGTTCACCCAGTCTTCCACTGTAATGATCCTCGAATAGATCTACCCCTCTCACAACATCAGAATTAGGATCGTATACATCTGTGATATCAAAATCAGGCTTAAGTTTTAAACCTAAATAACCACAAATTACAGTAATCAATAATACGATACTTAACAGGATATATGCATACCTTTGAGCCAATACAACAAATCGTTCAACAAATTTTTCTACCTCGTTAAATATGATATTCGAATATATTGTCAATGAATTATTACTTATTGTAGGTTCTTTTGAATTCCGTAAAACCCTAGATGATTTAAAAAACAAAAAACATATAGGTATACCTGCAAATAATATAACAGAGCACATTAATATCCCTACACCCAATAATCTATCTAATGCAATCATAATTACAATAGAAGCTGCCAAACATATTGAGACCAATAAAGAATTACTAAGAGTAATTATTTGACTCATCCTGGTATTGAGGAATTGTCTGGAAAGACTAAATTGATTGATCTTCATTAATGACAAAGGAACTCCTAAACCAAGTACAATAAAAGAAGATATAGTAGCAATTGTTGCTGCAAAACTAAATTCTACTACTCCCTCAATTCCAGAAGAACTATTTGACAAAAATGCAATACTATCTGTAAACATAGCAAGTAACAATGCAGCAAATACTCCAGTAAACCCAAGCTTCATCGCCTTACTAGGTCCTAGAGAAATTATGTTCTGTTCTTGATACCTTCTAATAGCATGTATAGCAAAATCAACCCCCAATGATATCATCGAAATAGGTACAATTAACTCAACAAGTAATCCCCCTTTAATACCCAAAAAACCCAACACTCCTTTTAACCAAATCATTAATAATGCAATTCCTATTCCTGTAAATAGCAATGCCCAGTATGAACGTAATGCAAGTCCTACTAAAAGCAATGCAATCAATACTGTAAACATGATGTACATTCCAGAGTCTTGACCCTCATCTGCGGCCTCAAGATTCACATCAATCGCAAGTCCATTTAATTTATAATGAGTCTGTTCTCCAGATAAAAGACTCCTAACACTACGATTAAATCTTTCTTTATTCAAATCTCTTTCATTTCCACCAATGTTAACCGAATATGCTCCACCCCCTAATTTTGCATTATCTGCTGGCACACCAACCATCAATGTTGGAGAAATCCACCAATCAAATTCTTGACCATCAATACTCTTAATCTTCTTATATAATGTTGAAGAAAATGCTGAAAAAAGTAATTTATTTTGAGGATCATCAAGTATATTGCTTATTGCCATTTTCACTTGATCATCTGTCGCATTAACTAAATTAGTCCCAAATCTCGGATCAGATTGTAAATAAGTATCAACTAAAACAGATAAATTGGGCTCAATTACGGTATCTGAAACTAAATAAGACTGAATCTCTAAATCAGTTGGTGATAATTGACCCTGAGCATCAGCATTTGAAAGTTTTTTTACATTATCTGATAACTCCAATAAAACAGATTTTGTCAAAGCATCTCCTGAGTTGGACTCAATAATAAACACTGGTTGATGAAGGGGAGTATCAAAGATTTTGTTTACTTGATCTCTAACATCATAAACTTCATGTTCAGGATCTAATGATGCTTGAATTTCAGGTTCAATATATAAAAAAGGAATTAAGAAAATTACTGATGCCAGAAGAATTCCTGCTAGAACATATGAAGAATATTTAACTAAAAAACTTCCTGCATAATCACTAAATTTTTTTCTGTTCATAGTTAAATAATTTGGATAGATACTTATCAAAATATATCACAAAGTATATAATTTATATATGTCAGATATATCCCCTCAAGTACTAGCTCAACTAACAAAACTCAACCTAACATACGAGGTCATCCAATGTGATCCTGAATTAGCTGACACATTTGAATTTTGTAATCACTATGGTTATAAATTAGAAGAATGTGGGAATACAATACTAGCAGCTTCAAAACGAGGAGTGAAAAAATATGCATGTTGTCTAGTTCTAGGATCTGACAAAGTCAATATTAATAAAACTGTGAGAAATTTATTAGAAGTCAGTAAAATTTCTTTTGCTACAAAAGATGAATCTGAACAAGTAACTGGAATGACTTCTGGAGGTATTACCTTGGTAGGACTTCCTGAATCGATCCCAATTTTTGTCGACAAAAAAGTTTTACAAATGGAAAAAATTATTCTAGGATCGGGGAATAGAAATTCTAAAATATTATTGGATACTAAAGATCTACTATTAATTCCTAATACACAACTAATAGAAAATCTTAGTATGTAAAATACCTAGCAGTTGAATACCATCTTCTTCCCCCATGTATATGCCACCACTCCATCAGCTTGACGAGCACCTTCAATCAAACTTTCCACAGAATATGTCTTAATTATTGTTAGCTCTATACCAGCTTTCTTTTTTGGAGCTATCATGTATATGTATGTTTCCAGCTTTCTTTTTTGGGGCTATCATATATATACATGTTTAACGGTGCCCCACTGTAATTAACATGTACTTCAAGTTTTTCAACGGAGATTTGTGTTTCAATATTAGTAGTTGAATTGATCCCAATTAGATTCTGCCCAATAGCAAATTGCTCTGGATTAGCTTTAAAAACTAACCATCCATCACGAACAATCACATTATCCAAAAGACAATTATTAACTCTAACTTCTATATCACGTTCAATTCCTTTAGGCAACGGAATGTTATATAAACGCCCATCTTTATGTGCCATTGTAGCTATAGTTACACGCTCTAAACAATCATCTTCAGAAATATCTCCATCAGATGAATCAGATAGCAAAACATGGACTGTAATCCCTTTTACAGGGTTTGTTTCATCCATCAAATCATCATATACATTTACAGTCACAATAGAATCCACATTCTCATTTTCTGACAACCTTACTGGTAATTGTGAGAGCATGTTTGTATTAATATAATTCCATCTAGGTGTATACCAGTCCTCGGGATTTGGTATTACAGATGGTCCATGACCGCCTCCACGACGCTGCACAACAAATGCCTTATCTTTAAGAAACATTGACTCAATATCATTCATTTCACGTAAAAGTTGTAAATGAACTTGAGTATTTTCATTATGTGCAAGCATCCCAAATTTCTTTAGTGTTTCATTAGATGCATATCCAAAATTAAAAGCCTGAAATCCATCAAGTCCTCGTTTGAACCAATTGCACAAAACTCCTCTCAACACCTCTATAGGAGGACAATAGTATCCATCACTCGTATGACATTCATCTAAACTGGGATAGAGCTTAATATTCTTACCTGATGTCATACGACGAAATGATTCCACGTCAACATCATAAGATCGTACACCCAGCACAATGATATCTAACAACTGTTCAGAAACCCATGTTTCTATATCAATACCATCAAAATGACAGCCTACTATATCCTCTGGAATCCGAGCAGATAGCAAAAATGGTCTGCCGCGCTTTTCCGAGACACTTTGGAGCATAGACCTGACTGAACGCATAAATTCAGTTAGTAGTTCTCTATTTTCCCATTGATGTTCTGGGGGAAGAACAGGACACCCTCTAGCAAAATCCAGGTCAATTCCATCAAAATCATAATCTTCTGCTATCTCTTTTAAAATACTTAGCTTGTAATCACGGACTCCTTGAATAGCAAAGTTCCATTTGCCATTTGAATCCTCAGTGACGGAAGCACCAAAAAGGTCGACATACTTATTACCTTGATGCGTGTGAATCAACCAATCAGGATGCTCTTCTTTCATGGGTATCTTGGCAACCTTGGGCATGGGAATATCGTTATCTGCACCATTTATTCTATATGTAAAAAATGTTTCCATACCTCTATTTCTTGTTTCATCTAAAAAGATCTGAACAGGATCAATACCTTTAGATGACCATTCTTTGTATGGCGCATGATCCATAAATGGCAAAATCCTGCTAGGCCAGTTGGCTTGATTCCCTTCACTCCAACACCACCACACACTATCAACTCGAGTATGTTCATCATCAAAATACTCGAAATGAGACTGTATTAAATTATCAATATTGATACTTTTCAAACCGGAAGCAGCAGGTAATGCATCGAAATTGGAAATCACTTTTCTATCTCTATTGACAGCAGATATATGCTCACTAGAAAATTTATACATGATTGCTAACTCTTACTCAAATTATCTTTTCACTGGAAATTTTAATGAAGCCAATATACCAGTTGGTATAAATAAGAAAATTCCAGCAATAATAAAAGTAATGTAATACCCAAAAGAATCTATAATAAGCCCAAAAAGATAAGGAGAAATTAAAGCTAAAATACCTGCTCCATATACAAGCGATACAACTGTCGATTGTGATTCCTCACCACTAACATCTAATGATGCACCAATGAATGTATGGTGTAACGAAAAATGTAAGCTACCCCATATCAAAATAGCAAACACAATCAAATGGATCAAAGAAACCCCAATATCCTTAACAATTGAGAATTCAACAATGACAGAAGATAACCCTATCAACATAGTTGAAAACATGATTGTAAACATACCTCCGACTAATATAATTTTCCACCCTATTCGATCAGAAGCATATCCTATAAGAGGCTGAATTATTGCACCCAGTATATGTGATATCACAAATAGATAAGCAACTTCATTAGGTGTAAACAGCAATAGGGGATCTTCTCTTAGGTATACTGGAATAAAATAACCCACTGCGCCATCACTAAAACTTTTTGTAGCTAACGCAATAATAAGCATTACTAATAATGGATTTTTCAAAGCAGCACGTAAATCAAGAAAATAAGTGAATTTTTTATTATCTTTTGATGGTTTTCTAGCACGAGACGGGACCATTAACAAAATTAGTAATGCAGATCCCAATGCAGGTAATATGCTCCACTTAAGAATTTCCTGCCAATCAAGTAAATTAGACAATAAGTATCCAACTATCAGTGGTCCGACTACTTCTCCGATGTTTGCTCCAAATCCATGCATAGAGACTGCAAAGCCTCTTTTATCAGGAAACAAGCGAGACAACTCACCTAACGCTGGTGGATGAAAGAAAGAAGGTCCAGCACCAATTAGTAGAAATGCTGGAATTAGAAGTATATAGGTAGGCATTACACCAACAATAAAATATCCGGCCCCCATTCCAGCTAGTGAAATAGCAATCATTCGACCAGCACGATGAGGAAATCGATCTCCGAAATATCCACCAATCATTGTAAATATCCACCAAGATGTCGAACTAATCGTACCAAGAATTCCATACTGAGCCGAATTGAGCCCAAATCCAAACTTTATCTCGGGCATTAATAATGTTCTAAATGCACCATTGTAAAGATGTTTTGCTGCATGCCCAAAAGTAATTGCAATCAAAGCCTGATATCGTTTTAAACTAGGCTTATCATTTTCTGAGGAAACACTATTATCAGACAAAGTTTAAACTCCTATCCAGTTAGAATAAGAATTTATACACACATACAATATTTTTAACAATGTCGACATCGCATATTGTCTTCTGAAAAAATCTCTTCCTGATCACCATTTTCAATAGCGTAGTCAAGTAAAACTCTAAAAGTTTTTGATTCATCTGGTAAATCATACTTTTCAGCTACAGATAAAATCCACTCAAGATGATCTTCTTCTATAGTAATTGTCACATCCACTTTTTCTTTCACAAATATACCTCATAAACTAGTAATAGTTAACATTTAACCGAATGTATTCATGAAGTCATGATTGCCTCAAGAACTTCTTTAGAATGTCCTTGAGGTTTTACATTTTTCCATATCTTTGCTATTACTCCAAATTCATCAATCAAAAAAGTGATCCTCAAAATACCAAAAGAGGTTTTCCCAAATGATGTCTTTTCTCCCCATGCTCCATATGAAACACACATTTCTCCATCTTCATCAGATAGTAATGGAAAATTCAAATCAAATTTTGAAATAAATTTCTGATGACTAGCAATATTATCTTTACTAACACCAAAAACTACAGCTCCTGCATTAATAATTTCTTTATTAGAATCCCGAAATTCACATGCTTCTATAGTACACCCTGGAGTATCATCTTTAGGATAAAAATATATGACTATTTTTTTGCCCTGTAGTTGATCCAATGAAACATTTGCTCCATCTGAACTTTCCAAATTAAACTCTGGAGCTTTATCACCAACATTAAGCATATTTGTACTCCCAATAAACAAAAAAAAAAGAATAACTATTAATAAGTCTACACGAAGTAATTCGAAGATACTACTAATCTTAATAATTACTAAGAAACGATGCCTTTTTCACGAATACCACCAACAATTTCATCAGCAGAATTTGAAGTAGTAAAAATACGTTGACGCAATATTAAAAATGTAACGATACAAATTATTAGTATTAAGGAAGAAAGTAAAGTAGCATTTTGTACACCTACTAAATCTGAAATATAACCTAAAAATATAAATCCCAATAAAAGCGCAATACTTGCACCCGATACTACCAGAGAAGAAACTCTTCCACGATAGGATTCATCTACATTTTGTTGAATATGCATTTCTGTTGATAGCCAAAACATTCCGAGTAACATCATCGAAATAATCATATTAAAAGCTCCTATTTCAAATATAGTTATTCTAGAAAAAATAATATACAGAATTGAAATTGCAAAGGCCAAACGAATCATCACAAAATGATTAATTCCATCTTGCGTAGTCCTGAATGAGGTTAATATACCTGCTAAGGTAATTCCAATACCTGTACAAGCTACTAAGATTCCTGCTCCTTCAGGTCCTGCATCAAAAACTTTAACAGAATATACAGGCATCATGCTCAAATTAATTGCTGTAATACAAAATAACATAATGAATATTAAACAAGTGGTTCCTAACAATAACTTTTCTCTAATTAAATATCTCACCCCTTGTAAAAATTCTACTCCAATTTCTTTAGCACTAACATGATAATGTTTATTAAATTCCACAGAAATTTTCAAAAGAAAAAGAGTTGAAAGAGTATACAATATTGCAGATATTGCTAATACAACACCTTCTCCAAAAAATTTAATCACAAACCCCATTATCACCGGTAACAAAAAACGTACTGAAGAGTTTGCAACAGTTTGAAGAGAAAGTGCATTAAGTACGAAGTTTTTAGGAACTAAATTAGGAATAATAGACATACGAAGTGGGCTTCTCGCATTTGCAAATACTCCATTTATAAATACTAAAAGGTAAATATACCAAATAGATATTTGTCCAATAAAAACCAGTACTGCAAAAATAGAAATTACCACTCCCTGAACTAAAGATATATATATTAATAAACGTTTACGACTCATACCATCTGCTAAAACTCCTATAATTGGAGATATAACAATTGAAGATATAGTAGGTAAACCAACAACAAGCGCTGTAGCAAAAGCAGATTGAGTAATAGAATATGTTAACCAAGTTGAAACTAGTGTTATACTCCAGGAAGCAGCATCCCAAAGACAAGAATTAAACCAAAACAGCAAAAAATTCTTATGTTTCAAAGAACGAAATGCATTAAAAAATTTGTTACGACCGGTAATTTCATTATCTTCTGGAGACTGATCTCTATAAAAACCATTGGAACTTCCAGAATACATAAGTTTACCTAAAAGGTGTCCTACTTCTTTATATACAATGGATGGCTTCATAATTATCTAAAACTCTTAACATAATAAAAATTAATCACGAATTTATTTTACTGCATTTTATTTCATGAATCAATAGGTAGGTGCTCAAAATATGATATATTACGATTAAATTAAATTCTATAAATCATGACAAAGCTAAAACAGACCAATTATTTTTATAGCGTGTTACTATTAAGCACAATACTGGTGATTTTAACTGTAATCTCATGTAATTCTGAAACTACAGTTAATACTACCAATGATAACAATGAAATTTACCCCCAAATTCCTGATTTTTCTCTTACTCTTATAGATGGAACTAATATTACTAAATCTGATTTAACGAAACAACAAACTCCATACTTTTTTCATTTCTTTAGTTCATCCTGCCCAACATGTAAAAGTGAATTGATGGAATTAGAAAATGCCTATGATTCTAAAAAATATTCTGTTACTGTCATAGCGGTTAATATTAATCCAATGGTGTCTAATGACCACTTAAAAACATTCAAGAAGAATTTAGAACTCACATATAATATTGCTGAATTTAACTCTGACTTAATGACTCAATTAAACATAACAGAGAGATCAACAAAAATTGCAGTCGATACATCTGGCAATATTATTTATAGAGATAGTTTTGGTAGAGGAAATTATACACAATGGATTGAGTTATTTGAAAAATTAGATACTTCAAATTCTTAAATAAAATGTCAATAACTGAAAATAAAATTTGTGTAATCACTGGGGCAACTTCTGGAATAGGAAAAGCAACAGCAATACAATTAGCCAAACTAAATATAGAATTAGTCTTAATAGGAAGAAATTCTGCTAAACTTGAACATACAAAACAATTCATTGTAGAAAAAACAGGCAACAGAAATATTCATTTCTTTTTGGCTGATTTATCTTCTCAAAAAGATATAGTTACAGTATCATCCAACATTAAAAAACAATACTCCTACATTGATATCCTCATAAATAATGCTGGTGCAATAGTATTAACTCATAAAAAAAGTATTGATGGCGTAGAATTAACATTTGCTTTAAATCATTTAAGTTATTTTCTTCTAACTAATTGTCTTATAGATCTGTTAAAAATAAAAAGTCATGCCAGAATTATTAATGTTTCATCGATAGCCCACAGAAATGCAATCATCGATTTCAATGATATCCATAATGAAAAAAAATACAAACCATTTAAAGCATATAGTCAATCAAAATTAGCAAATATCTTATTCACTTATAAATTAGCAAAACAATTACATGGAACAGGAATAACAGTTAATGCTATCCATCCAGGACTAATATCAAGCAACCTTATAAAAAATAATAATCCTGGTATAATCGGTCGATTTTTGGCTTACATGCATCATCTTGTCGGAAAACGCCCTGAAATTGCTGCAAAAGCAATAACACACTTAGCATATTCTCAAGACCTAAAAAGTATATCTGGCAAATATTTCGACGGAAATATTGAAACTCCATCATC
>CEVA01013486.1_pt1 | contig 20121 bp, 18 predicted proteins | sample 361521 | NCBI WGS metagenome assembly CEVA01 (sample SAMEA2622823, study PRJEB7988) | marine metagenome | isolation source: saline water (ENVO:00002010), including
GACGGCGAAGATATACCCCTGGAAAACCTGGAACCCAAGACCGGCCTCTTCTCCCGCTTCAAGGAGTTGGTCGGTATGAACGGGAGGGCTTACTCTCATGCGTGAACTACTGCGCCGGCTCTTCAACCTGACCGGCCGGGAGCTGGATATGGCCACCGAGGCCATGTCCAAGGACACCGCCAAACAACGGCTCAAGCTGGTGCTGATCCAGGACCGGCTGGAGTTGGCCCCGGAAAAATTGGAGGAGATGAAGAAGGAAATCTGGGACGTGGTCTCCAAGTACATGGTGGTTGACGACGACTTCATGGAGTTTGAGGTCCGCCGCCTGGACGAGGTCACCGTGCTAGTCTCCAACATCGAGGTCAAGGACCTGAGCGACCTGACTCCGAACTCGGAGCCCATTCCAGCCACCTAGCCTTCCAATCCCCAATGCGCGAAAAAGAGGCCTGTTGATTATTCAACGGGCCTCTTTCTTTTCTCGTGTAGCCCCTCTATGATGGGCTGACTTTCAGATTACGTTTTAGAAGGTTCCCCCATTGACCAGTCCCAATGAAGCGGATGTCCTAATCATCGGTGGCGGTATCTGCGGCGCCGCCTGCGCATTCCATCTGGCCCAGCACGGTAAACGGGTGGTGCTTCTGGAGCGGGGAGAACTCGCCAGCGAGGCCTCGGGCGTTAACGCCGGCGGGTTGGGTGGCCTGGGCTGGGGCAACAACCCGGACCTGCAATCATATCTGACCGCGGGCAGCTTCGAGATATTCAAGACCCTCCAGACCGACATGGGCTATGACATCGAGTTCCGTGCCTCGGGCGGGCTGCAGGCGGCCCACAACGCCGACCAGTGGGACTATGTACGCAACCACGCTCTGCAATTGCAGGCCAATGGCTTCAACGTGGAGCTGCTCACCACCCGGGAAGCGCGGGGCATCGAACCCGAGGCGTCGGAGAAGCTGGCCGGTTTTCTCCTGATGATTAACCGAGGACGGGCCAATCCCACCAAGACTACCGTGGCCTTTGGCGAGGCTGCGGCGGCGCTGGGCGCGGTAATCAACACGGGTTATGAGGTGCAGGGTCTGACCCAATCACCTGACGGTTCCTGGCAGGCACAAACGGGCCAGGGGGAGTTCAGAGGCGGGACCCTGGTGATGGCGGCCGGCGCCTGGTCCAGACCCATGGGTGAGATGCTGGGTTTGAAGGTCCCCGTGGTGCCAATCCGGGGGCAGATGTGGGCCACCGACCCGGTGCCGCCCAGCATATTCCATGTCATCGGCTCGGCGGAGTCGCCCTTCGACTGGAACCCCCAACCCGCCCAGGACGACGGTTTTCCTCCCGAATTGACCCATCACGGCGATGTCCGGATCACCCGCCACCTCTACGGCGGCCAGACCAGAAACGGTGAGATCATATTCGGCGGCGACCGCCAACTCGTTGGTTACGACTACTCCCAGGACATGACGGGCATCGAGGTGAACCGAGGACACGCAGCCGAGGTCATACCAATGGTGTCCAAACTGCCCATCAGCCGCACCTGGGCCGGAATCATGCCCTTTTCCATGGATGGCAAGCCCATAATCGGCAGGGTGCCCCAGTTCGACAACCTGTTCATCCTCTCGGGCCTGGCCTCGTCCGGCTTCGGGCGCGGACCCATGGCGGCCAAGTTATTGGCGGACTACATCCACACTGGAAACCCGCATCCGGTACTGGCCGACGCCGACCCTGCCCGGTGCATAACCACCACTTAGAACGGAGTCACTGCTTTGTCACTGATACTGACCAACTGCAATGTGTTAGACCTGGTTGACCCAACACCCAAGTCCGATGCCACGGTTGTGATAGAAGACGGCCGCATCCGTGAGATCCGGGACGGCGCGCCCCAGACCACAGCCAGCGACCATGTGATCGACCTGGGCGACTCCTACCTGCTGCCAGGGCTTTGGGACGTGCACATCCATCCGGAGCACCCCAACCCGGCGGGCACCACCGTGGCCCAGCTCACGGCAGCCTTCGGGCAGAACCTGCAACGCGGACTCATCGAGGCGGGAGTTACCGCAGTGCGCAGCGGCGGCGCGGGCCATTTCATGGACGTGGCCTGGCGGCGGGCTTTCGAGGGGCCGGGACCGGCGGGACCCAGGGTCTTTGCCTGCGGTCACTTCCTGACAACCACCGGCGGCCATTTTCTGACCTCGGGTCACGCCCGGGAGTGCGACGGGCCCTACGGATACGCCGAGGCCATCCGCGACCAGATGAAGCACGACGTTGACCACATCAAGCTCAACCTGTCGGGCGGCATCATGGGGCCCCGGTGGGACCGGCACGTGGAGTCTTTCCTGCTGCCCGAGGAGATAGAAGCCGCCTTCGCTTTGTGCAAACAGCGTAACTTTCCGGTGATGGCCCACGCCACCAACCCCGACTCGGTGAAGGCGGCCATCAAGCTGGGAGCCCGCAGCGTGGAGCACGCCTACATCATGGACGAGGACTGCGTCACGGACTTTGTCTCCAGCGGCACCTGGTACGTGCCCACCCTCAGCATCAGCCAGCTATCGCCCAACCTGGCCACCACCGATCACGAGAAGGCCTACGCCGCCAGGAAGCAGCTGGCACCCGACCTGGTCGTCCGCGCCGACGCCGCGGCAGAAGAGCACCGGAATTCCTTCCAAAAAGCCCTCTCCGCCGGGGTCAATATGGCTCTGGGGTCGGACATCTCTCCCATGAAGGACTCGTGTCTGCTGGAGTTGGGGCTCTGGGTGAAATGCGGGGCTACTACTTTCCAGGCTCTGCAGGCCGCCACCAAGAACGCCGCCGAGTTGTGCGGAGTAGGTCCGGAATTGGGCACCGTCGAGCCGGGCAAACTGGCGGACCTGATAGTGGTCGCCGACAATCCTCTGGCCGACATCGAGAACCTGCGTAAGCTGCAACTGGTCATGAAAGAGGGCAAGATCGTCGCCGACCACCGGGGATAACTAGACCATCAAAAGGGAGTGTTGAAATGCCCAACAACAAGCTGCGTATCGGAAATGTTGACATAACATCATTGTCGGACGGCGTTTTAGCCTTTGACCTCTGCAATTTTTTCCCCGACATCCCCAAGGAAGGCTGGGTGGGGCAGGAGCACCACCTATCCGAGTCCCACGGGGTTAGTTTCAACCTGGCCTGTTTCCTCATTCAGTCCGACGGCCACACGATCGCCGTGGACACCGGCTTGGGCCCCAAGCAGGACGCCACCACACCCTGGGGTGAGCTGCTGGACGACTTCAAGGCCCATGGGGTGAGGCCGGAGGACGTGGACATGGTGGTCATGACCCATGCCCACCGGGACCACGTGGGCTGGAACCTGCTTTCCCAGGATGGCAAATACACTCCAACGTTCCCCAACGCCGAGTACCTGGTCAGCTCCACGGACTGGGAGGCGTGCCACAACCCCGACCTGGTGGCCGACCGGTTCCCCAACGCGCCGGAATGCGTCTGGCCCTTGGAAGAACTGGGAGTCCTGGAGTTGATGGAGGACGGTCACCAGATAACCAGCGAGATCAGTACTCTGGCCACACCCGGCCACACTCCGGGTCACATGAGCCTTCTGATCTCCTCCCAGGGGGAGGGCGGTCTAGTACTTGGTGACGTGCTGCACAACACGGCCCAGATTGAGAACACAGATTGGGTATCCCGGGCGGACATCGATCCCGCTCAGACTCGGATTACGCGCAAAAACCTGATGGAGCGTCTGGAACGGGAGGGTATCCCCGTGGCCGCAGTGCATCTAGCCAAACCTGGGTTCGGCAGGATCGTGCGGGAGAATGGCCGGCGGTTCTGGCAGGCCATAGAACTCTAACCGCTGGGGGAGGCGAGTATCAGGACCCGGCCCATTTGAACCAGCTGTACAGGCCGTGCTTGGCTTGGTAGTCCCAGTCCATGCCCTCGTCGTTCACATTGATGTTCGACCGGCCCAACACATGCTCCGGTCCGTGGATCACATTCCGCAGGTTGTTCAGTGTGACCACGCCTTCCTGGTCCGCACCCCTCAGAGCCTGAAATTCCATGAAGAGCCGGTCTGGCGCGTTCACCGTCTTGGTCCTCTCGTCGATAACCAGGTCCAACGGGGTACGGGTAACGGCCAGGTATTTGCCGTCCCGGTAGAACTGGGAGAGAATCTGCCAGGGCCCACCCGCTTCTCCGGAGAATATCATGCGCAGGGCCTCTTCCTGGTCAGCGTTCGCCCGGTCGTCCAGATACATGACCGGGGTCCAGTCGCCATCGGCCATCGACTGGCCGGGACAATGGACGAATATGGCCACACCCAGTCCGGCCAGGTCCACGTCACCATAGCGGCCGGTCTGGAATTTCACGGCCCAGACCGCGTCGCAGAAACCGTGGTTCGTGGGCTGACGGAAGGAAACGTGGCAGGGGCAAAGCAGATTGCAGTTGCAGCCTTCGAACAGGTCCCCTTCGGCACTCCAATTTTCAGCCATACCGGTCTCCTATCCCCCATCCCGTGGGCGGTGCAAGGATAAAATACTGTTCCCTGCGCTGTCCAGTGGGCAAAAAAAGAGGGGAGCAAGTTTGACCTTACTCCCCTCTTTGGTTCCACATACGGACTGACCAAGCAGCCTAGAACATGGTGCTGTCGCTGACTTCACCGTGGAGGATATAGCGGAGCCGGTTCCGGAAGTTGAACAACGCCTCGTTGTCCTTCTCCGGGTCCAGACCGTCATTGTTGTTGGCCATGTGCTCCATGAGCTCTTCCAAGGCAGCGTTCTCCCTGGTCCCGTTGGGGATCTTAAAGAAGCTGGCATCGAAGGTCGGCAGCTCACCGGGGCCGAAGTAGCCGGTGACGTACTTGCCGGTGCTCTCTTCGTGCAGGGTGTAGCCCTCCAGATCATGGGTGCCTTTACCCAAGACCTGACCGGTCTCCACGTAGTGCTCCATGACAGCCTTGGCCCCGTACTTGTTGATTGGGCAGACCTTCATGCAGATGGCGCAGCCTTCGTAGCGAGACATGACCGGGCGGCAGCGCTTGTAGATCAGCTTGTTCTTTTCAACACCCCGCCACCAGATCTTCTCGCGCATCAGGGCACGGCCGGGGCAGCGGTTCACGCATACCTGGCAGACCTGGCAGAAGGCGTGCAGGCCGTAGTCAATGGGCTCGCCCATCGTTACCGGAGCGTCGGTTGTGATGATCTGCAGCCGGCACCGAGCGCCGGCGTGGGGGGTGAGCAGTTGGCCATTGGCGCCCAACTGACCCAACCCGGCGGCCACGAACATGGGGATGGTGGCGGCGGAATGGTTGCTGGGGCCATGCAGTTGGGCATGGTAGCCCAGGGAAAGGATGTAATCTACCATCCGCAGGCCCATCGGCGCCTGAATCTCATAGGTGCCGTAGTGCCCGTGCTCAGCAGCCATACTGGGCGCGGTCTGCGTCTCGGCGAAGTCCTGCTCCAATGCCAGACAGATGGCATTGGGATATTTGACGTGCTCCTTACGGTCCTGGTAGACGAAGCGGGCGTCGTGGTTGGTGAAACCAACGTCCAGATAACCCATCTCGACTGCCTTGGCCCGAATCAGTTCGGTGACATCTTCGCCCGTGGGTGTGCCGGTGGGCTCCAGATCTCCGGTGCGGTTCATGGCGGGATAGAACTCTTCCATCACGGCCTGGTGCTCGTGGTGGTATTTCTGCATGGCGGCGGTGCCGACGCTGGGCGCCCACTCGGTGTCCGCGCCGTGCTCTACCTGCTGGCGGAGCAGGGGGTACTCCCGGCTGTAGAAATCGATGTCTCCTTTATTCATTGGGATGCCGGGAACCGTTTCCAGCTCCTCAGGTACCGGAATCTCAACGGGATCCATACCGGCTTTTCTTCCGGGCCGGACCACGACATGGCCTACTTTCAACATGGGTCTTACTCCTAATTGAACCAGCTAGAGGTTATCGGGGATTTTGACCGACAGGGTAGCTGATGTCAACACGCCTGGCTACGGGTAACGAGGCGTGTGACAGACGACCAAGGCAAGGGATGATGTGGGGTTACTGTGCCATTCGGGCTTTGGAAGCATTGATGATGGGTGTTTCCGAGGGGTTGATGCCGTTCAACAGCCCCATGTAATAACTGATGTAATCGCCAAGAACAATCATGGGCAGCGATTGCTGAAGCAGGCCTCCCCCGGCGCCCACCAAGGTGTGGTGGGTGATCCCAGATTGGTCCAACATCTCGGCCAGGACGGTATAACGTAGGTCCAGCTCCGGGCCTGCCTGAGCGGGTTTTAACATCAGGGCGGTCGTCCGCCCGCGGATCTCCGGGCCGCCGGGAAAGCTCTCCACCGAATTGTGGAAGAGCTCGGGAAGTTTTTCAGCGTAGGCCCAGGACTTTCCATTCTCGTTCAGCTGCGACTTCCAGCGCAGGGCCATACCGGAGAAAGCCCCGCCGCCGTATACCAGAGTCAGGCCCCCGAATAACTCCGCCGCCAGGGACTTCGCATGGTTTACGTTCCCGGGTATATCAACATCCACCGAAGCCACCACTTCCGCTGCCGCTGTCACTGCCTGCGCGACGTCGTCATCTGAGATGCTGATGACACCAATCTGGTTCAGAAGCGCGGCAAGGAGCATCATGTTATAGCCGACGGCGCTCCTGGGTTCTCCGGGTGCGTTGACCTTCATCACTGGAATGCCGGCGTCTTTGGCCTTCTGCTCCAATGTGCCGCCTCCGACGATGGCCGCCATGGGCAGCTGGGCAGATTGGGCCCGGTGGAACATGGAGACCGTTTCCTCGGTTTCCCCCGAGTAACTGCAAACGATCACCAATGGTCCCGCTCCGGGACACCGCCCGGCGGAAAGACCGGGAATCGTAAAATCCCGGACGACCCTGATCGGGGTCTTGCAATCGGGACCGGCCAGGTCTGCAACCAGGTCTCCGGCGATCGCCGAGCCGCCCATACCGGCGATGACGACTTCCGTGCAACCGCGCCACTCAACGGGGAACCGGCTACCTTTGGCCTCTGACCACGCCAAGGTACACTGCTCTGGCAGGTCCCGAAGCCTGTCCCTGAGGCCTGACGAATCAAGCTGGGTAATCACCGATTGGTCGTCTAATTCAACCATTGGAGACCTTTGAAGCCAGATGACCTGTCAAATTCATTGAAATTCCCTGCCCAACACCGGTTATAACCATTGGAGTGTAAGGCCACAAAAATAGAACCACAACCGGAGGGCTTACGTTTACACACGAAAAAACCTACACTCGAAAACACACACAGAAATATTGCGGGGCTATATCCGTTATTAACATCAAATTCATGGATTATGGGAGAGAACAAAAACAAGCCAACCCGAACCAACGGATTTGAGTTCTGGCTTACCGGCAGAATATGACAGCTTTACAATCCATAAAATCCGGAAGAAACGGGCGAGGGAAACCGGTAAATAAAATTACATAACATTTGGTTAGACTTACCGAAATAGTATCACCGCTAATTAACACGAATTTCTTATGAAGGGATGAAAATAGTATCAAATTTGGCTATCTTGACAACTCCAAATTCTTGCACTTACCAATCTGGGTATGGGAGTACACCCAAACGTTTGCGACAATCTTCACCGAATACGCAAGAGAACAGGACCTAAAATGAAAATTAGCATCCCGGGTCTCGGCGGACGTCTCCGCCGGGCCCGTAACGAGACCGGACTAAGCCAAGAGGCGGTCGCGGAACGCATCGGCGTTTCTTGGATGACCGTCCACCGTTGGGAGCGCTCCCAGCGAGCTGTTCCCGATGACCGATTGGACCGACTGTGTGCACTCTATAACAAGCCCATTAGGTGGTTTTTAACCCTGGAAGAAGGCGACTTGGAACAAGAGGGTGTGGCGCCCGGCAGGGAAGCCAAGTCCCAAGGCTCACCAGACAGTCAGGCCAGTTCCGACGCCGCAAGAAGGGTTTACAGAAAGATCGCAGACGCTCCGTCCGACTACCTTCCGCTCATTGAAAAGGTCGTAGAGGATATTCTAGAGGGTCTTCGCCAGCCCCGAAGCTAACCCCGCCCCACTGATTCCCGCAAGCTGCCGGCGGTCCCGGTCTTACCTGCATCCCTTCTCCCCAATTCCAACTGGCTTGCAGTTGCACCCTTCTCCGCATCCCTCTATCCGCACGTCGTGGCGCCCACCGCCGATCGGATCCGCTGGCCTTGGCGAATCACCCGCAACTGAATAGCGTGAGCAAAGGCTGAGATTAGCCCTACTCTGACCGCACAAACAGGGGCAGGACCACGTTGGGATCATCAATGGTGGGCATGAACGTGACCTGCACCGGCATGTCGACGTGGATGTCCTCGGGTCCGATGTTCAGTATGTTGCTACAAACGCGAAGCCCCTCCTGCTCCTCCAACTCGATGAGGGAGATGTTGTAGGGCACCTGGTCCTTTTCCCGAATAGCGGGATGAACAGGATTTCGGACTATGACGAACGAGTAGACGACCCCTCTCCCGCTGACCTTGCTCCATGCGTATTCCAGTGAATGGCAGGAGGGGCACATGGGGGTCGGCAGGTGCCTGAACCTGTTGCACTCAGAGCATTGCTGGATTCGCAGTTCGCGTTTCTGTGAGCCCTCCCAGAATCCCCGTTCGTAATCTGGGAGGCGCTCCAAGTCCGGAAGGGGAATCCCTTCCAGGGGTCCGGCCATCGGACGGGACTTTATGTTCTGATCCTGCTTTTGCGTCATGAATCTATCCCCTCCGAATGATTACGGCGGCACTCAGTTGGGCAACGCTGCTACATGAAAGCACTCTGTTGATCGTCTTGTTGGGCGGCTGAGCAGTGGAGTCGCCCCGGATCAGCCGCACTGCTTCCTGGGTATGGGTGAGCCCATGGATATAGGCCTCGGAGTGGTTGCCGCCATGGGTATTGACGGGCAAAATCCCATCGAACCTGATGTTTTTACCGCCTTCCACAAAATCCTTACTCTCACCGAAGGGTACGAAGCCATAGGCCTCCAGATTGAGCAGACAGAAGGGGGTGAAGTGGTCATAGAACATCATGGCGTCTATGTCAGAGGGACCAAGCCTTGATCTGGCCCAAAGGTCTCGAGCTGTATTCGTTGATTCGGCCACTGAAATGTCTGGCCGATAGATAACGCCCTCGTTCTGAGGGCCGGATCCTTGTGCCGCTGCTTCCACCAGAGTCAGGGTATCGGCGTGCCGGAGGTCTTTGGCCCGGTCCGGCGATGTCATTACTATGGCGGCCGCGCCGTCGTTCTCCTGACAGATGTCCAGCAGATGCAGCGGGTCGACGACCATTCGAGAGTTCTGGTGGTCACTCAGGGTGATTGGGTCTCTGCGAAGGGCGCGGGGATTTCGAGAGGCATGCTCGCGCAACGTCACAGCCACCCACCCAAAATGCTCGCTCGTAGCCCCGTACATGTGCATGTAGCGACGAACAAACATGCTGAACTGGTGTGCGGGAGCCATGCTGCCAAAGGGCGCGGCAAAAGCCTGCTGACCGCCCGCGATTCGCTGAGGATTCCTGGCCTGCCCCAGCCTGAACTGGGAGCGGAGATTGGCGGCCCGGAAGCAGACGACATAATTGCAATAGCCAGCGGAGACCGCGGCCGCGGCGTGCCCCACCACCGCGTTGCCGGCGCCTCCGCCGTAAGAGACTGACTCCCAATGGCGAAGGTTCTCGATGCCCAGCGCTTGCACCACCATCGTTTCCTGGTTTGTGTCCATCTCGTAACGAATCAGGCCGTCGACCTGGTGGGGAGAGATTCCTGCGTCGTCGCAGGCTGCCTTGATTGCTTCACACGCGAGTTGGAGCTCGCTGCGCCCGGAATCGAATGAAAACTCGGTCTCGCCAATGCCAACGATGGCCGCCTTGTCCTTGATCTCGTTGATGTCCGCAGAGCTAGTCGTCACTGCTCGCCACTCCCTAAGCTTCTTCCCAGTCTATGATGCCCCGTTGTTTGTAGTCGTGAATCTGCTCATCGGTATACCCCAATTCCCTCAACACCGGTCTCGTGTGTTCGCCTTTTAGGGGCGCGGTGCCCGCCTTGCCATCGGTTTCCGAGAATGAGACCACTGGGGTGTATCGCCAGAACCCGCCATGGCGGGTGGCCTCCACCTGTTTCAGCAAGCCGTTCTCGCGCACGTGTTGGTCTTCGTTATAGAAATGGTACATCCCCCGGTCCTCGGCCTTGACGCAGGCTACGTCGGATTCGGTCAGCAGCTTCTCCCAGTCCAGGGGCTCCCTGGAGGTGAACACTTGGGTTAACTCTTCAATGAGGGCGTCGTCGTGTTCCTCCCGCGCCATCCGAGTTGCGAACCGTGGATCCACCAGCAGGTCCTGCCGATCAATGGTTCGGCATAGGGCCTGCCATTCCTCCTCGAAGGGGCAGGCGAGAAAGACCCAGCCGTTCTTTGCGCGGTACAACCGGTACAGAGCGTCAAGACCGTACCCGTCCTGGTCCGGGAGGCGTCGCGGAGGCTTTCCCTGGTGCCAGAAGAAGTCATTGGCATTTGCGTAGGCGTTGGCCGCAATCATGGTCGATTCAACGTATTGGGCCTTCCCGGTGCGCTCCCGGGCGTAGAGCCCAAGTATGAGTCCAACGGAGTTGACCATCGCGGTGGTGTGATCGGCAGTGCCGTCATTGGCCCGCTTGAGCTTCGTGGACACAGCGACGATGTCATCGATTGTCATCGGCTGCTCCCGCGGCGGAAAGCCTTCGCGCCCCATCTGGGCCACGCCGCCGCCAGAAACGGCTCCGGCGATGGGAGCCATGGACGGCCTGTGGGAGTATGGGCCGGTGGAGCCGTACCCTCCAGCGTAGAGGTACACCAGGTTTGGATTTATCTTGGTCAGTTGCTCGTAGCCGATGCCGGTACGCTCGGGAGCTCCGGGTCTCATGCTGTGAAGCAGCATGTCGGCCTTGGCTGCCAGTTTGTGCACTATCTCCTGTGCTTCGGGAGTCTTCAAGTTCAGGCAGACTCCCTCGGACCCTGCCATGGTCCGCTGCACGGATAGGCCTCCAATGCCTTGCCTGCCCCAATCACCGTCCGGGGCTTCGATGCGAATGACTCGGGCCCCCAACTCCGCCACCAACGCACAACCCAACGGCCCGTTGATCACAGTCCCCAAGTCCAACAGAGTGATGCCCTCCAGAGCAGGCTTGGGCATGGGTAAGAAGACGTCCTTGGCGGACGGTTTACCGCCGGATTTGAGTCGTTCTAGGACCTGTTCGGTATGCTGGCCGGGCTTTGGAGCGGGACCCATGGCCCTACCGGGAGTCTCAGCCATGATTACCATGGGGCCAAGTTGACGCATCTCCCCCACCCCGGGATGATGCATGCTGCTCGAGTGGCCATTGTGCAACATTTGGGGATGGTCTAGCGCGGCTTCAGAAGTCATGTAGGGTTCTGCCGCTACATCGCTCGATTCCCCCGCGAACATGTCCATCCATTCTTCCAGGGTCTTTTCCTGGACCTTCTCCAGCATCATCTTTTCCAGGGATGCCACATGTTCTTCAGCCACGAATGGAGCTGTCTTGAACCGTGGGTCATCGTAAATGAAACCCAACTCCAGGGAATGAATCATGGACCGAAATAGCCGCTCCACAATGTTTCCCAATTGAATCCAACGCCCATCCTTTGTGCGCGCAGGCAGGTAACCGGTGGGGTTGGGACGGCCAATGCCTACCCTTGGGTCCGGCGGATAGGTCTCCGGGGCCTTGGCAATCATCTGGCCCTGAATCCAAGATATGTGGTCGTAGGTGGTGATGGTCTGTAGCATGCTGGTTTCAACCATCTGCCCCCGCCCGGTCTTCTCACGCAGGTACAAGGCGGTGGTGATACCCCGAATCAGGGCCGTCGCCGCCGAGTGGCAAACACCCTGTACCACCACATAGTTGGGTCCTTCCCTCGGGTTTTGCCCCGCAAACATCATCATCCTGCCGGTCTTGGCGGCGACCACGGCGTCATAACCCTTGTAGTTGGAGTAGGGGCCCTCCGCGCCAAAGCCCGTCAGCGACGCGTAAACCAACTCTGGATGATCTGCGCTCAGACTGGCGTAATCGATACCCAGCCGGCGAGTCACTCCTGGTCGAAAGCTCTCAATCACGACATCAGAGATGCGCGCCAGCTTTTGGGCATTCTCACGCCCATGGGGGGTCTTCAGATCGAGAATGACGCTCTTTTTGCCCCGGTTCCACTGGACTGCGCCGGGCGATTCCCCAAATTTGTCACCAGACGGGGAATCTACTTTGATCACTTCGGCCCCAAAGTCGGCCATCACCATGGTGGCAATACCTCCGGGCATACCTCTGGTGAAGTCGAGGACCGTGATCCCGTCGAAGACCTGCGCCATTACTCCCCCCTGATACGGATTCCAGACACTATGACATTAGGCTTGATGCGAACATTCTAATCCACAAAAGCATGCTTTGGGCATAAGACTTGTGGTGGGTGCCCTCGTAACCATGACCTTCCCACCACCAACCCGGGTTTCAGACCAAGTCCAACACTAGTCAGAATTTCCAGCGGTCCATTCAATTCGTAGACAGATGTTTGGTAATGACTAGGTACTTGTTCGTCTTGAAATTAAAGAAGCCGCTATAACTAACGGCTTTCGAATCTGAGGTGCAGCTTTTTGGCGCCTGTAATGGTGGGCGGTAGAGGACTCGAACCTCTGACCCCCTGCGTGTAAAGCAGGTGCTCTAACCAACTGAGCTAACCACCCGATTATTTGCCTGGTGACAGTATATAACTGTTTAGGAACTACATGGGCCTTTAGCTATGGCAGCCCAGCGCCAATAGTCATATACACAAATCACCAGGCGGACAGAAAGCCAGTCCCACCTGATACTGGGTGATGGCCCCTGGCCGCACGTCCACAAGGAGTCTAGATCGCATTGATGATGGCTTGCGCCAGCGCAATCAACGTATCAGCATCCTCGTCACTGATCTTCTTACCCCTTTGTGCCTCGACCTTATTTATGAATGCTTCCAGTTGATTGACGGCAGCTCCGTCGTCGCCTCTCTCAAGGGAACTAACTGCCGCATCCAATGAACTTGTCAAAGCGCCTAATGTCGGTAATAGCCGGATAGCCGGCTGGTTTATAGCTTGGCCTGCATAAAGCTGTCAAATCGATTGGGCCTTACCGTGGTCCAGGGATTAACCCTAGCTGGCGACGTAATCACTCTCTTAGGCTGCCTACCGTGGCACCCTGGCGGTACTTTAGCAAGACCATGAGATTGGAGTAAACCTCGAAACCGCCCAAACTGATGGTGGATTGATACGGTACTCCAGGCACGGACTACATGTTCAAAAGATGCTAACAATGGCGTGCCACCAGTCCATCACAACATCGGTGGCACGGTACTTGTCCAACCACCTGGCCCAGTGCAGCGCATATTCCTGAAACTCTTTCAAGGCCAGCAGGGCAAGCAGCCAATAGACCGCATGCCTGCCGGTCATGATGTAATGGGGTCTAAAACGCATCAGCGCGGCCACCAACAGGAACCAAAAATCGAATAGGTTGGGGAAAAAGAGCAGGACGCCGCGCCACACGGCAAGCTCAAACACCCCTATGCCGATCATCCTGTAGATGAAGAGCGACACGGCGATATTGCGCACCATGCCAGGCCAACGGAGCGCGACCACCAAGAAGGTCGCCATGTACGCGATGTCGGCCAGCTTATCGAACGCCTGGTAATCTCTCAGTCCGCCCAGATTCAGCAGGTTCATCATGAAGAGGTCTGAGAAATCGACCAGGATGGCGATTACCCCGCCCGCCAACGCCCAGCGGAGGACGGGCAGGGAACCGAGTATCCGTGCCAGGAATATGATTAGCTCTTCAACGGTCACGTCGGTCTCGTGTGATGATGGTTGATTACAGCGGGAACCCGTTTATCCGCGTCTTTCGCCGTTGGGCGCGTTGGGATACTATCTCTCTGTTTGGCCCAAGATAACAGTCCCCTTGGGACTGTTTGGCAATTGATGGCCGCGGCCATATGTATAGGACCTGAACAGAGTTGGTATCCGTCCAAAAACAAGGAATAACCCCGTGGACCCTATCCTTATTCGCCGTTTCCGTATTTATGGTCAGGGCGGTAATGCTGATGCTTGGGCCCATCCTGGTCGCATTGGCGGACGATTTTGGGACCACTCTAGCTGTGGCCGGGCAACTTGCCGCCGCGACTTTTATCACCTGGGGAATCACAGCGCCGTTGGTCGGCCCCATTTCTGATGCCCACGGTAGACAGCCGGTATTGCTTCTTGGGATCGCTCTCATCTCCACCGGGTCTTTGGCATCCGGATTAGCCTGGGATTACGGTTCGTTGATGGTATTCAGACTGATCACCGGCATCGGGTGCGCCATGGTCCCGCCGACCGTCATGGCGGCGCTTGCCGACAGCCTGCCGCCTGAGAAAGTGGGTAGGGCGGTCGGCTTTATCACGGCATCGAGCTGGGTTGGCGTGGCCTTGGGCGTCCCAGGTATCGCGTTACTTAGCTATGTTGGTGACTGGCGGCTGACATTCTACGTGGTCGGTCTGATCACCCTGGCGCTGTGGGGTCTATTGTGGCGCTGGCTGCCGAGGGCCGACCGCCCCGTCTACAAAAGCGTTGACCCGATCGAGCGCTTCAAGTCCATCGGGCGCCGGGCTGGGCCGTGGTTTGTCCTCATCGCCAATGCCAGCCAACAGGCAGTGCTGCTCGGTCTTACCACTTATTTCGCGGCATATATGATTGAGAGCCACGGGTGGGACGAAGCGAGTACGGCGCCGGGACTGGCCCTGTTGGGAGTGGGGGCCGTTATCGGCAGTTCCGCCGGCGGGTTCATTGCCGGCCTGGCGCGCCGGTTGGACTACCTGGCGGTCATCAGTCTGACCGGAGGAATCCTGGCCGCCGCGGTATTTGCCACCGGCGCCAACCCTTGGATAGTCGTTATCACGGCCTTTGTGGCATCGATGCTGGTATCCGTTTCGATGCCCATACTGATGACCATCATGATGGGCTTGGCTGGAGACTCCAAGGGAACGGCCGGAGGCATGTTCTCCACCAGCAACCAGACTGGAGGGTTCATTGGTGCGTCCGCCGGGGGGCTCATGCTTTCATTGGGCGGGTTTTCAGCATTGGGCCTGCTGTATCTCTGTTCGGCAGCCCTGTCAGCGGCCATCGTCGGGCTCTTGATGCGCTCCTCTGCGCCGTTCCGGCTCAAAGGGACCGGCAGGTGATTCCATGACCAAGATGCCAAAGACAATCAACCCATTTTTGGGTCGCCTAATCCGGCCCGAACATTTACATTAGGAATGGCTTTTATATCCAAGCCCTGGCCCCTTGTTCAGACGGGCCACACATCAAACACCGATTCAGCAACGAGGACAAGATGAACCAACCCCAAACCCACCTGGATTCCACTGGCAGTGAAGCAGAATTTGATTTCGACGCAATCGTCATCGGGGCTGGCGTGGCCGGTCTCTACCAGTTGTACCGCTTGCGGGGACTGGGAATGAGGGTACGGGTTTTTGAAGCCGGTACCGGCGTCGGAGGGACCTGGTATTGGAACCGCTACCCCGGCGCCCGGTTCGACTCGGAAAGCTACTCCTATGGGTATTCGTTTTCCCAGGAGCTCCTCGATGAATGGGACTGGTCTGAGCATTTTGCCTCCCAGCCGGAGATTCTCAGCTATCTGCAGCACGTTGCCGACAAGTTCGACCTGCGCAAAGACATCCAATTCTCCAGCGATGTCAAAGCCGCGGTCTACCGGGAGGAAACCAACTCTTGGCAGATCGAATTGCAGGACGGCAGCAGGTATACGAGCAGATTTCTCATCACAGGCATCGGCCTTCTGTCCCAGCCGACCTTGCCCAAGATTCCCGGCATCGAATCGTTCCAAGGACAGTCTTTCCACACATCCAGATGGCCCCATGAGCCGGTGGACTATTCGGGCAAGCGGGTGGCCGTAATTGGGACTGGGGCCACAGGCGTACAAACCATCCAAGAGGTCTGCAAAACCGCCGGTCACCTAACCGTATTTCAGCGCCGCCCGAACTGGTGCGCACCCCTGCACAATGCCAAGATCGGCCCCGAAGAGATGCAGAGCATCAGGGAAAGTTACGACGAGATATTCAAGACCTGCGGAAACACCGCCGCGGGGTTCCTGCACACGGCCGACCCGAGGGGCACTTTTGAAGTCTCGGAAAAAGAGCGGTATGAGTTCTGGGAGCATCTTTATGCCAGTAAGGGATTTGGGATCTGGCAAGGGAATTTCAAGGATGTCCTGAGTGACCGCAAAGCCAACAAAGCGATGTCTGACTTCGTTGCCGACAAGATCCGGGAGAGGGTAGACAACCCAGAAACAGCCGAAAGACTTATCCCCAAAGACCACGGCTTCGGGAGCAGGCGAGTCCCACTGGAGACCAACTACTATGAGTCCTACAACCGCAGCAATGTTGAACTGGTCGATGTAACTGCAACCCCCATACAAGAGATAACCCCTGATGGAATCGTGACCACGGACAGGAGTTTAGAGTTTGACATCATCATCTACGCGACGGGGTTCGATGCCATCTTGGGCAGCTACAACAGGATAGACATCGTGGGAGCCGACGGCCGCAAACTCAGGGACCAATGGCAAGAGCAGCTATCTACCTTCCTCGGTATACAAGTCAATAATTTCCCCAACCTGTTCATGATCCTGGGACCCCACGCGCTCCTGGGAAATAACCCACGGAGCATAGAATTTAACGTCGAATGGATCGCCAATCTTCTAGAGTACATGCGTACCCGGGGCCTGGTCCGTGCCGAAGCAACTATCGAGGCCGTGGCCAGCTGGTATGAACACGTGTTGGAGCAGGGAAAAGACCTCTTGATCAACGAGATTGATTCCTGGATGACCGGTGTGAACAGCAACCTTGAAGGCAGGGACAAACGGATCGTGGCCCGTTACAGCGGCACTCAGCAGACCTTCCGCAAACGCTGCAACGAGGTCGTTGAAGGTGGGTACGCCGAATTGAACCTTCAGTGACCGGTGGATTTAAGGTTCGCCATTTTCGAGTTGCGGCCCATGCCACGGCCCGATGTTGACTCCAGCCCGTTCCCGCACAACAATACCCCAGGCGATTGCCGCCGGTAATTCCGGCTGGCAGCGCCCAATAAGCAGAGGTTTTCGGGTATCCCATGAACTACTTCCCCCTGAGCGATGACCAACAAGAATGGAAAGAACGGACAACCGAGATTGCCGAGCGTGAGGTCGGTCCACGGGCCGCTGGCTACGACGAAAGAAGGGAGTTTCCCCAGGAGTCGCTGAACGCCCTGCGAGACGCTGGCCTTTGGTCTATGAGGGTGCCCAAGGAATACGGTGGTCCGGGTCTGGACCTGGTGACAACCTGCCTCATCGTGGAGGAGATTTCCAAGAAGTGCCCTTCAACCGCCATGTGCTTCAAGATGCACCTTGAAGCGGTGGAGGCCGTCAGCCACATTCCCACCCAGTACCAGCTGGAGCGCTACGTCCAACCCCTGCTGAAGGGCCAGGTCTTCGCGGCGGCGCCCGGCGGGGAGCCACACGGCAGTTCAGGCGATGACTGGACGCCGGTCCCCCAGACCGTAACCACCCTGCCAAGGGTGGAGGGAGGCTTCCACCTGGACCACATCCGCAAGTCATACGTGACCTCAGCCGGGCACGCCACCCACTACATCATGTTTTGCCGAGTCGAGGGCGGCCGTACGGAGGGCCCGCCGGAACTGCTGATTTTCAAGAACGACGAGGTGGAGTGGGAGACCATTGGCGAGTGGAACGGCCTGGGAATGCGGGGCAACTGCAGCGTGCCCATGATCTTCAACGGAGTGGTGCCCGAGGAAAACCTGGTGGGCATCGAGCTGGAAGACAAGAGCGTGCCGGTGATGACCAAGTACATGTCGCCATGTCTGATCCTCACTTACGGTGCGGCCTATCTGGGCATCGCCTCGGGAGCTTTTGAATTCGCTTGTATCGAAGGCGACAAACGTTACCCCAGCGGCGCCCGGCGGTTGGACAACCCCATCAACCAGCGTCGCATGGCCGAGATGAGCGCCCAGATCGAGGCGGCCCGGGCACTGCTGCACACGGCGGCGGCCATGGAAGACGCCGGGCGGACCACATCGGTACTTCCGCTCCTCCAGGCCAAGGTGCTCTGCTCCGAGGCTGCGGTGCGGGTCACCACGGACCTGATGACCATGTTCGGCGGGACAGCCTTTGCCGCAAGACTGCCCCTGGAGCGCTACTTCCGGGATGCCCGGGCGGGCCTGGTCATGGGACAGGCCAATGACGTGGCTTACAACACCATTGGGACTCTGCTGTTCCCAGGGAACTAACCGCCTGGACGCAGAAGAGATGGGCATGAAGGTCGGAGTGAACCTGATAAATTTTGGGCCGGGGGTCAGCGTCCAGTCGCTGAAGAGCTGGGCCCAGTTGACCGAATCATTGGGCTACCACCTGCTGATGACCTCTGACCACATCGCCATCACTCCCGACGTTCAGCAGCGCTATCCCGCTCCATTCTTCGAGCCGCTCTCCCTGCTGGGCTGGCTGGCAGGGGTTACCACCACCATTGAGTTAGGCACCACGGTGCTGATAGTGCCCTATCGCAACCCCTTGGAGATTGCCAAGGCCACGGCGAACATCGACCAGCTCAGCGGCGGCCGGTTCATCCTGGGGGTCGGCATCGGTTGGGCCCGGGAGGAATTCTCTGGACTGAAGGTGCCCTACAAATCACGGGGCGCCATCACCAACGAGTATCTGGAGGCGGTGAAGCTGATCTGGACCCAGGACGTGGTGTCGTATGAGGGCCGGTTCGCGTCTTTCAAAGACGTACACACCGCTCCCAGACCGGTGCGTTCACCCCACCCTCCCATCTGGGTGGGCGGCCCCAGCGATGCGGCCATGCGGCGCACCGTCCGCTACGGTGATGCATGGCACCCCATCCGCATCAACATGGACTGGTTCAAGAACACGGGCATCCCCCGCCTCAAGGAGATTGCCGCCGAAGAGGGGAAGGAGATGCCCGGCCTGTGCCCCAGGGTACGGCTTCACATAACGAACAGGCCCGGCGCCGAAGACGGCCGCATAGTGGGTGAGGGCAGCCTGGAACAGGTGCACCGAGACCTGGCCGAGTTGGAAGAACTGGGCTGTTCTTACGTGGTACTGGACACCTACGCAGATGACCTGGAAACCCTGAAGCTGAATGAGACGTCCTGGCAGATGCTGAGCGTGATGGCCGAGAAGGTATTGGACCTGGGCAACGAGACCGTGCGGTAAAAGCGATATTCGGTCACGTACTTGGCAATCAACTCCATCAGGCATTCTATGGAAGAACGGGCATCCCCTGTAGACGCAACCGGAATCCCCCAACACACTTTGCCCCGAAACGAATCCAGACCAAAGATCAGGGAGAAGAAATGACGCAGTCACACGACGCACCAAGGCCGACCATGGCAATTGCAGAGCAACACTTGACCTACGAGCAGGTCCAAGCGGCGATGAAGGCGATGATGGACCAGGTGAAGGACACTTCCGAGACGCCGGTGTGCCTGGCCATCGTCGACGCAACCGGGAATATGGAGGCCTTCGCCAAGATGGACCACGCCCGGGTGTTCACGCGCCGCCACGCCGTCCGCAAGGCCTACACCGCCGCAGTCTTGGGCATCAACAGCCGGGACTGGGGCGAGAACATGAGCAACATCGGCCAGAGCGTCAGCGAGAACGGCGACCCCATGATCACCTACGAGCAGGGTGGCGTTACCATCATCAAGGACGGCGCCATCCTGGGCGGCATCGGCGTCGGCGGTCTACGCGGCCACAACCGGGACGAAGAGCTGGCCAAGGTTGGCCTGGAGGCGATGGGGCTCTAGGCCCTGCGCCGGCGTCCCACCAAGAGCAGTCCGACCAGTCCTACCAATAAGACCGCGATAAGCAGGATGGCCAGAGCGGCGGCGGAGAAGACGGTGAGCAGTCCCAGTTGCCGGTTACGGTCCGTCCGCTGTATGTCAGCCATGGGTGCAGTCCCCCATCAACGCTGCCTTCGCCAGCGATGGACGCATGCTAACAGGCGTCCCAATGCTGGGGAAATTTTGACCCTATCGTCCCTTGAATTCGGGCTGCCGCTTTTCCAGGAAGGCC
>CEVA01051291.1_pt1 | contig 20027 bp, 16 predicted proteins | sample 361521 | NCBI WGS metagenome assembly CEVA01 (sample SAMEA2622823, study PRJEB7988) | marine metagenome | isolation source: saline water (ENVO:00002010), including
GACGCCAAGCCAGCCCCGAAGAAGGACGCTGGAGACGCCAAGCCAGCCCCGAAGAAGGACGCCGGAGACAAGAAGCCGGCCCCGAAGAAGGACGCCGGAGACAAAAAGCCGGCCCCGAAGAAGAAGGGCTAGTTCTGCTTCAGTTGCGTTTTGCTAGACTCAACACAGTCCAAGCGCCGCGTTTTCGGTCTACGAACCGGAAACGCGGTTTTTTTGTGCGCGCTTTGGCTGAGGCGTGCTTCCACGAGCCACTTCGGTTCGCCAGGTCTCCAGGGCCTTCAGCAATTGTTTCACCAGTTCCGGCTCACCAGCGGCCAGGTTTGTCCTCTCGCCGAGATCAACTCGGAGATTGAATAACCCGACTTCGCCACCGGGCAACTGCCCCACCACCAGTTTCCAATCCTGGCGACGCACCGCGGCCCGTTTTCCAAATTCCCAGAATAAGGTCCGGCTGCTCTTTCGGGGACGATGGACCAACTCTCCGACCAGGCTTCTGCCATCCAAATAATGCCCCTCGGGCACTCGGCCACCGGCCAGTTCAACCAACGTGGGCATCACGTCGAGTGTGATTGCCGTGACTGAGGTTGTCTGTCCCGCCATGACCGTTCCCGGCCACCAGGCGATCGCCGGCACCCGATGGCCGCCTTCCCAGACACTCCCCTTGTTGCCACGCAACACACCATTTTGGCCATTGCGATTGGCCCCGTTGTCCGAGAAAAACAGCACCAGTGTATTTTCAGCGATTCCGGCTTTCCGCAACGCTCCGACGATCTCACCGACCCCCCTGTCCATTTCGATCATCATCTCTCGATAAGCCACCCGGACATCCTTGCGCGCTGCCCCCTTCAGATTGCCACGCCCCAGGCTTCGGACCGGTTTGTCCTTCGGACCCTGGTAGGGAGAATGTGGGCACTCGTGAGCCACGTAGAGACAAAACGGTTTCTTACCGCTGCGATCGGCGTGTGTCTTGATGTACTCCACCGCATGGCGAGTGATCAGATGAGTGGAATACCCCTCTTCGGGCACCAAACGATCCCGGTCCCACCAGTCGGCAATCCCCATCCGATCGAAGTGAGAGATGTAATCCACGTTGCCACTCACATACCCTCGGAAATGGTCGAAGCCATGGTGGATTGGATTGAATCGCTTCCGGTATCCCAGGTGCCACTTGCCAAAGACTGCCGTGGAATAGCCCGCCTTCCCCAGCACCTCGGCAAACGTCACCTCGCGTGTCGCCAGTCCGTGGTGACGGTTCACCTTGGGATCGGCATTGATCACACCGGGAATCCCCGCCCTCTGCTGGTATCGTCCCGTGAGCAAACCGGCCCGGGTCGGGCTACAGACCGGACCACTGGAGTGAAAGTCCAGAAATTTCAGGCCACCTGCGGCCAGCCGGTCCAAGTGCGGCGTGACATAGGTCGTGTTTCCATAACAACTTGCGTCACCGTAACCCATATCGTCAGCCATGATCACGACCAGATTGGGACGGGCCGGAGCCGCCACGACCATGGAAGCCGAAACCAACACGATCAACAAGCAAAAGAGCCTCGCCACCGTCCGCACCTCGTTCGGTTGAACCACCAACTCCGAATGCCACGTTTCACGAACTACTTCTTCTTATTGGCACCCGGCTTCTTTTTCACGCGACGGCCACGCACTTTCCACATCGGGCTGGGCCTATGAGCGTCCTTCATGGCAGCCAAAGCCCGGGCCACGATCTCCGGATGCTCGGCGGCCACGTTTTTCTGTTCACCGAGATCTGTCGGCAGGTGATAGAGTTCCAACTCCTTGCCAAAGAACGACTTTGCCACAGCCTTCCATTCACCCATCCGCACGGCTCGTGTCCCACCCCGCTCGTAGAACTCCCAGTACAGGTACTTGTGCAACTCCTGGGACTTGGGGTTCCCGGTCAATGTCGGCACGATGCTCAGTCCGTCAATTCCCTCGGGCACACTGCCGCCAGCCAAATCGGCCAATGTCGGCAACACATCGGCAAATGACCCGACGACACCACTGGTGCTACCACTGGCGATGTGCCCGGGCCACCTGACGATAGTCGGCACCCGAATTCCTCCCTCGTACAGGTCCCGCTTGATTCCTCGCAGTTTCCCGTTGGAATCAAAAAAGTCAGGGTTGTTGCCCCCTTCGCGATGAGGGCCATTGTCGGAGGTGAAAACGACCAGGGTATTGCGATCGATGGCCAGTCTCTTGAGCATGCCCATCAGTCGGCCCACGTCACGGTCGAGCCGACCGATCATCGCCGCGGTCGCCTTCTGGATCTCGGGCCAGTCGGTCTTTGCGTAGTCACCCAGGTCTGGAACCTCCATCCCCTGGCGTCCGGCCTCGTTGTTTGCATGAGGAATGGTCAGGGAAAGGTAGAGGAAAAACGGTCTCTTGTGGACCTCTTCCAGCCACCCCAAAGCGTCGGTCATGATCAGGTCGTGGCTGTAGTCGACCTGTTTGGTTGCCACTCCCTGCCCGAACTGCCCTTCCCGGGAAACCACGTTCCTCAACGCCACCCGCTTTTCGCCCCGCACCAGGAAACTGGGGTAATAGTTGTGAGCGTGATGCTGGTCGAGATATCCGAAGAAATGATCAAAGCCCTGTCGAGTCGGCAGCCCACTGGATTTCTCGTGCCCCAGCCCCCACTTTCCAGCCAAGCCACAGGTATAACCAGCCTGTTTGAGTACCTCGGCAACCGTCACGTCATCCGGCCTCAGGTTGATCTTGCCGTTTCCCCGGATGAAACAGTGCCCGGTATGAAGTCCCGTCATCAACACGCATCTGGAGGGAGCACAGACGGTCGATCCGGCATAAAAATCGGTCAGTTTCATCCCCTCGGCAGCCAGGCGATCGATATTGGGTGTCCGGATCCGTTTCTGTCCAAAACAACCCAGGTCACCATATCCCAGATCGTCGGCCATGATGAAGATGATGTTGGGCCGGGCGGCCTTCTCCGCAGCGACCACCGTGGCAGGTATCATCGCGAGTACGAACGACACCGCGATCCACGCCAGGCTTCCCATCCGCTCGTTCGTCATCGGTCTCATGGCTTTCCGTACCTCGTGGCGCAAAAAAACAAGCCGCCCGGCACCAGCCAGGCGGCTTGTATTGTCGTCACCGGGCGATTACTTCACCACGGTGCTCTTTTCGAATCCCTCGTCATCGAGGGCTGCGATCGCTTTGTCGGTATCAAAGGCCGTTCCCTTGTCGATCTGACAGATCGCTCGACGGGCCTCAAAAACGACTTTTACGTCCTTCACACCAGGTTGACCGGCGAGAGTCTCACGGACTCTCGGAGCACATCCGGTGGGTCAGGTCATTCCCGGAACATTGAATACGACTGTATTCAGGTTGGCACCAACCGCAGTCGACGAACCCGATTCCGGAGCCGGCGCGGGACTCGAACCGGAGTCCGAGCAACCAACGACAAGCAACAAGGCCAACAACAGGCCAAATGAGCGCTTCATTCTGATATTCCTCTCGATCAGCGAGAAAAACGGGGGTGGGTCTGCTACCAATACAACTCATTCTAACAGGTTTTGTATGCACGTTGACAGGCTGAACAGCAACGAACGGGTCACCCGATGATGGACTTTCCCGAAGTGCGGTTCGACGGAACCCTGAGACCCTCGCAGGCCGAGGTGATGAAGATTGCCGAGCAACAACTCCACAAGGGGGAAAACCGGCTGCACATCGTGGCCCCTCCTGGATCGGGAAAAACCGTACTGGGGCTGTATCTCTGGGCCATGCACATCCGCTGCCCAGCGGTGGTGCTGTCGCCCAACTCGGCTATCCAGATGCAATGGGCCGCCCGTACTGATCTGTTCTCGACCAAGTCGGGACGTCCCCTGATCGATTTTGCCAGCACCGACCCCAAGTCCTCCTCGCTGCTCAACTCGCTGACCTACCAGTCTGTGACCCTGCCAAGACGAGGGGGAGACGATCTCGAACAGGGAGCCCTCCAGAACTGGATCCAGTACCTGATCGAAAACGATGAGGTCAGTTCGCCGGAGGAGGGCCAGCTCTGGATCGAGGATTTGAAGGAACGAAATCCCGAGTACTACGCCACCCGACTGGCCCGGAACAAGAAGGTTGTCCGAGACGAACTCGCCATCGGCGGCGAGGCCATGCGAACGTTGCATCGCTCGGCCATCGAAACACTCGGACGACTCAAGGACGCCGGCGTTGGCCTGATCATCCTCGATGAATGCCATCACCTGCTGGGCCACTGGGGACGGGTCCTCTCGGATGCCCGCGAACTGCTCGACGGACCAACCATTGTTGGCCTGACCGCAACTCCACCAGACTTCAACGAGCATCGTCGAGAAGACGTCGAACGGTACCAGACCTTCTTCGGGCCGGTGGATTTCCAGGTCCCCGTCCCCGCCGTGGTCAAGGACGGATTCCTGGCTCCCTACCAGGACCTCGTCTACTTCGTCAGACCCACAGGTGACGAATTCAGCTACATGGCCAATATCAACGACAAGCTCACCGAGTTGGTCGAGGAACTGTGCATCCAGCAACCTCCCGACAAGGACGACATTCCCCGTGCCGCCCCATTGCCCAAATGGCTGGGCGAGACACTCGGCAGCCTGAAGGCCGGCATCGTAAAGCTCGATTCGTGGTTGGATTACGAGAAACGGGACCCCGAGTTTGCTCACGCCGCCCGATTTTTTCTCCAGTCAATCGAGCATCCCCTGCCCCAGGGCATTCCCGAGACAATCCTACCCTTCGAGTGGGAAACCCCGCAATTTCCAACGGAGATGGAAATCCTGATGCCCGTGCTCGGACGGTACATTCGCAACGCCCTGCGACGCAGCGAATCGGTCGCCGACCGGGAACTGGCCGAACAGGCCACCGATCGCCTGAGAATGTTCGGTGTCCAGGTCACGGAGACCTCCACACAGGTCTGTGCCTCACCGGCCGGACGAATCATGGCGTACTCGAAGGCCAAGGCCCAGGCCCTCATCCCGATCCTCAACGCCGAATTCCAGGTCCTGGGCGACTCGATCCGTGCCGTCGTGATCGCCGACTACGAGAAAACATCGGCCGTCAACGAGGAGATCACCCACCTGCTCGACGAGGAATCCGGCGGGGCGATCCAGGCCTTTCGTCAACTCCTGACAGACCCCAACACCGACCTGCTTGATCCCATCCTGATCACCGGGTCCACCGTGTTGATCGACGACGACCTGGCGGAGTTTTTCCTGGAGGAGGCTCGTGCGTGGTTGATCGAGGACGGCGCTGATGTCGAACTGCAACTGACCGCTCAAGACAACGACTTCATGGTGCTGCGTGGCCTGGGCAGCGAATGGAGTCCACGACTCTACATCCGGTTGATCACGGCGATGTTCCAGAAGGGGGTGACCCGCTGCCTGGTTGGCACCCGCGGATTGCTCGGAGAAGGCTGGGACGCCAACAGGATCAATGTGCTGATTGACCTCACCGCCGCCGCCACGTCAATGACAGTCAACCAACTCCGGGGTCGTTCGATTCGCCTGGATCCCGAGTGGCCCGAGAAACTCGCCGACAACTGGGACGTCGTGTGTCTGGCTCCTGAACTCCGGAAGGGATTCGACGACTTCCACCGATTCGCCAAGAAGCACGATGCCACCTACGGTGTCTGCGAGGATGGTGCCATCGAAAAAGGACCAGGCCATGTGCACGCGTTGTTCACCGAACTGGGACCTTCGGATATCGAAGACGCCGTCGGAACGCTCAACGAGGAAATGATCTCGCGTACGAAACAACGAACCGAAGCCCGGCAACTCTGGCGAATCGGCGAGCCGTTCGAGTCCGAACCGGTCACGGCCCTCGAAATCAATTACAGCAAGAACTCAAACGTTTCCGGATTCCCTCCATTCCCAAGCCACACGCTGGTCTGGACCCACGAATCACTCTCCGAGGCCGTTGCCCGTGCCGTGCTGAGATCGTTGGCCGAGTTGCAGATGATCCCGGTGCTGGGAAACGCGAAAATCTCAACCCACGCGCGAGCCGGGGGCTTCACCCGGTTGTTCCTCAAGGACGCTGACGAGAAGAGTTCCGAGATCTTCAGCACCGCCCTGGGACAGGTGCTCGGTCCCCTGGACAAACCCCGGTACGTGATTCCCCGTTACATCGACATCGCCAAACACAACACGCTGTCCCGGCTCCTGCCCGAATTCGTCGGCAAGTTCTTCATCAAGTACGAACGAACCATGGCGATGCTGCATACCGTTCCGGACATTCTTGCCGGTCACAAGGACAACGTGGCCGTGTTCGAAAAACACTGGAATGATTACGTCAGCCCCGGCAAGGCCATGTACGCTCACCGCGACGACAGTCGCGAATTGATCCAGCAAGCCAAGCAGAACTCACAGATTCCACGTGCCGCAATTCGAACCAAAGACGTCTTTCTGACCGGTGAGTCTCAACCACTTCCCGCCGCGGAATCTTCAGAGAAAAGCTCGCCACCCCAGCAACGGCCAATGGACACCAACTCGACTCCCGGCCCAGAGCCACGAACACCACCAGCGGCTTCACCCGGTTCGGGCCGAACCGTCAACTCGTCGCGGGCACATAGGGCGTCCGATGGCAAAGGCTCCAGGGCCCGTCGCGCCAACGATTGACTGCCTCACCGTTTTTCCGGAGCGTCCAATGGAATTCTCCCATATCGGTCTCATCACAGATCAGCCCCAAGACGGCGAGGTGTTTGTCGAGGCGACCCGGGTGTGGGTCACCGATTTCACCAAGCATCCACACCGGATCGAGTGGTTGCGATTCGAGCCCGACAGCCCGGTCAGTGGGCCCGTCCGCGAGCAATCTCATGTCGCATTCCACGTCGATTCACTCGAGGAGGCCTCCCGTGGGCTCAATTGCCTGCTGGGACCATTTACACCACTGCCGGGCCTGGACGTCGGCTTCTACTTGACCGACGACGGGGCAGTTGTCGAGTTGATGGAATACGAAGGCGACCCGTTCAACGCCGGGTGATCATCCATGCCGATCCCTGAGCCGCCTGGCCGCCTCGACCTCGTGACACAACTTGGTGTACACCTCGTCCAGGCTCACGTCCGCGGCTGAACCGGGCGCGAATCCACAATCGGGATTGAGTGTCACCCGTGCCGGGTCGATGTGTTTCAGTGCGGTCTCAACCCGTTCGACGATTTCGTCGGCCGTATCAACCCGTCCCGGCTGGCAACCAACGCATCCCAGTCCGATCTCAAAATCCTCTCGCAATTCTCCGAACACCTCCATGTCGCCGGCCTGGGGTGCGGTGAATTCCATTGTCAGGTGATGAACCTTGAGACGGTTGAGCGGGCTGATGATCGGCGCATAACCACCCTCGTGCGCATGTTCGCCACGGACACGAGCCCCGGCGCGACGACACAGGTGAACCGCCAACCGCACCCCCTCGATACCGTCAACCACCTGGTTGGTCATCTCGGCCGCAAAGTCCGCCGCCCGATCCGGGTTGTCGTACCCGGCGCGAACCTCCGGATCCACAAACAGGCACAGGTGTGGATCATCGATCTGCACGATCGACACGCCCTCGTCTCGCAACAATTCCACTTCCCGACGCAAGATCGGCACGCACGCCTCGACAAACGACTCGCGGGTCGGGTACGCAGCCGACGAGGCGACCGGATCCCACATCCGTTCTCCCAGCAGTGCCGGCGCAGGCAGTGTCGACTTGATTGCCCGATCCGTCAGTGACTTGATCCGTGAGGCTTCGGCGGCGATGAAACCCGGCTGCCTGGGAGCCAGAGTGCCTGTCACCACGGTCCAGGGACGTCCATCGTCGCTGGTGCTCAATTCGAATCCATCGGCCAACTCGGCAATCACCCCGATGTAGCTCTTGCGACTCCATTCGCCGTCGGTGATCACATCGAGTCCGGCAGCCTCCTGGAGAGCAATCACCGAGCGGATCGCGGAATCCATCCAACGAGTCCGATCGGTGTCGTCGATCGATCCATCATCACTGATCAGGCGGCGAACCCATGCCGGTCGTGGCATCGAGCCGACCACCGACGTCGGAAACAGCGGCATCTCACTCATCTGGCAATCCCCCCGGGTGTCCAACACCCCCGGGCGTACTCGAAGTCCTGTTGGGTGTCGATCTCGATGTACTCACCTGTCGTATCAGAATGCCGAAACTCGACTCCGCGCTCGACCATTTCCTGCAACAGGTGAATCAGGTAGGCCTTCTCAAACAGCCGGGCTCCCCGAAATGGCCCCCCGGCGTGCAACTCCCGGACTCGGTGAAACTCGCGACGAAGCACTTGGGCCCCTTCACTGCCAAAGCGAGCCACTCCGGTGAATTCCCCGTACGCCTCCGTCTCGGGAATCTCCCGCTCGATCCGTGTCACCAACCCGTCATCAGCGGTGATCTTCTCGGCGTCATCGGCGGGATGCTCGGTCCGCCCCGCATACCGCTCTCGCCAGCCCACGTCGACCGAGATGGATATGTCGCCGGCCGTCTCGAGAATCCCCGAAACGAGGTTGGCCGTGAAGAGACAATCCGAGTAACAGCAAACAAACGGCTCGTCCATCAGGTCCTCGGCGCAGAACAGCGAGGCCAGGATATTGTTGTTGGCCCAATCGACATTGTGCCGGAATTCGAACTCCGGGTAGGCCGACTGGACCGCCTCGATCCGGTACCCACCGATGAAGGCAATCTGTTGAATTCCCGCGTCCCGCAAAGCGTCAACAGTCCAGTCGAGAATCCGTCGACCCGCGACTTCTGCAAAACACTTGGGAGCCTCGGCGGTGGTCGGCATCAGCCGTGACCCTCGTCCGGCCCCGATGATTATCGCCCGATTGGCCATCTAGTCCCTTTCCACGAATACCATCACCGACGCCAGTGCCGCCAATCCCAGCAGGACCCGGGGGACCACGATGAACCAGGTCGGGAGAGCATCGGCAGCCGGAGGAACGACGAACAACACTATCAACCCGGCCACCGACACGATAGCGGCCATCACGGCCAGGATTTTTTTGCGCCTGCTCAAAACGATTCCTGCCACCGCTGCTCCGAGACCGACAAGCAGCCAACCGGGTCCACCAGCCATCCACACCATGCTCCCGGCAGCCACCTGTGATCCACAGGCGATCACCCAGGGCAAACGCCTCGGCAACAGGCCCACCTCTCGCGACGTGGTGTTCCAGAGCACTCCTGTTGTCAACGCCGCAGCAAATGCCCAGCCGGCCCAGATGTAGATCGTCACCTGCCAGGAGTCCTCGGACCCGCTCGAGTAGATCCCGGTCACCACGTCACCGGTTGCCGCGCCCATGTAGCCGATAAAATTGACGAACCCCGCCGCTGCCGCTGCGGTGCCGCGATGAGCCAGGTCGGCCGGCGCCGTGCCAACCAGCAGGACCTGGGGGCCATAGATGCAGAACCCGATCACCACCAGCAACAGGACCGTGCCGATTGTCGAAACCCGGGACACCGATTCGTACAGCAGCGTGCTGACCCCCAGCGTGGTCAACAGGATCGCGATCACTGGAGCCCGGCGGCCACCAAAGAGCCGATCGGTAGCAATTCCGGCCAGGAATGAACCGGCTGCTGCACCCACAGCAATCACGCAGTACTTCAACCCCGCCTTGCCAATCGTCGTCTCCTGGACGTCCATCAGGTGCTTCAGTCCCCAATCCAGAAAGCCATAGCGGCAGGCATTGAGCAGACCCAGCGACAGTCCCAGCAACCACAGCGTGGGATTGAAGAACGTCAGGTACAGTGTCTCACGGATTCCCGGCCGCTCACCGGCCTCACCATCCACATCACTCGTCTCTTCCAGGATACGTCCCCCGGTTGGTGTTTCACGAAGGGTGACCAGCATGATCACACCGGACAACGCCAACATCACCGAGGGAATGTACAAGGCTCCACGCCACCCCCAGCGATCGGCCGACTCACTCGCGATCAGGTACGTCAGGCCCAGGGTGATCTGGTACCCCGTTCCAATGACACCCAACGCCCAACCACGCCGTGACAAGGGAATCCAGTTCCCCACCACCCGAACACATGGTGTCCATCCCAGCGACTGGCAGTAGCCGTTGGCCGCCCAGATGAACAGCAGAAAATAGAATCCCGTCGAGAGCCCAAATGCGACGTTGAGCAACGCCGAACAGAACATGCCAATCGACAACAGGATTCGTGGAGCAATTCGCTCGGAAAGCTGCCCGTTGACCAACTGGCCCAGGCCGTAGGCAATCTTCAACGAGGCCAGAATCCAGCCAACCTGCTCGCCGCTCAGGCCCAGGCCACCGTTTTCGCTGGTTTCACTGAGCCCCGGAACAGCGGCCGAAATGTTCGTACGGCAAAAGTAGAACGCGCCGTAGACCAGCCAGATGACCCAGATCGTGCGATTCTCACCCGAGCGGGGCCCATCGGATTGGGAAGGCGAGGAGACGGGAGTGACCATCGGCTGTCCTGGAAGACTGACAGGGCACAGGATGCACCAATTCCAAGAGCGGTGCAATCAACCGGTCGGTAGCAGCGCTGCGAGATCCGTTCGAGACACGCCGAGGATTCGCTCCATCAGGTCGGCCCCGTCGATCGCATCGTAGTTCTCGAGTCCTCCGACGATCCCGTTGAGCCTCTCGGACTCGACTCGTTCGATGAACGTCGGCAGGTCCGACGACAACCGGACGGCATCCTCCAGTGACATCTGTTTGGCCAACAACTCCTCGCGTCGACTGGGCCACCACGCAGCATCCACCAGTGCCGGATTGATGAATTCGATCAACGCCGTCTCCACCCCACCAGCATGTTGGTCCCCGCGGTCCCCGGACAATGCAACCAATGGATCGTGAAGCCACCGGAACGACCAGCGACCGATTCGGCTGGCCGCCAATCCGTCCTGAATCGCCGCACGATGCACGATCGAACCGTGCACATCAACGACATAGGCCGCCGTCGGTTCCAGCCAATCGGCAATTGCGTTGGTGTAACCGGTCACATAACGAGTCAACAACGGGGCGGTGATATCGATACTCATCCCAAACGGCAGCCCCCAGGTCAGCTGGCCGTAGTCAACCGGCGGAGCAAGCACCACCCCGGGGTGCTCGCTGGCCAGCCGTTCAAGCACCGCATAACTCTGTAGCGTGTCGGTGGCCAACGGCAGGTGGGGACCGTGCTCCTCGACTGCCGTGTCGACACTGAATGCCACGACTCCACCGGTCGGACCACAGGCAGGATGGGCCCGTGCCGGCAACTCGATCAGTTCGACGGAACTCTCACCACCACGAGAGGTTTCGTGATAGAACGGAAAACACTCGGTGATTCGTGACACCAGGGCCACCCGCAACTCATCATCGAGCGCCTCATGGTAAAGAGGCGGCAACACCAGAGGGGCCAACCCGGTCAACTCCTCGGCCGGAGTCCCCAACGAACAAATCGGCAACACGATCCGGTCGGTGCCGACACGTTCTCGCAATGCATTCAGAGAGTACCCGGCCAACCAGTTGCCGGTGTTGATCGCCTGGGGACGCCAGGCCAGTGGATTGTCCATGTGTTGAAGCTCCTGCAACAGGAACGGAACTCGTTACGGTTTCTTCGACTTGAGCCGCCCGACACAGCAACGCCCGGATGATCATCTCCAACCGCAACAGTGTACCAATCCGGATCGTCGTTTTTGTGGACACCCCGTCCCGGCAACCATCTTGCGGTTTTCCACCAGGACTCTCAGACTGGCCACACCTGAGTTCAGCAGAGTGCCCCGGAGGTGCTCGAGGGAGAATCAACAGGGTGGGTTCACCAATTGCGGCCCTGGTCGAACGGTTGCGAGTCCTGGAATCCGCGTTTCCCGAAGTGGCCCGTTTTGTCCGCTTCGGTTTCGTGGGAGCCAGTGGTGTCCTGGTCGACGCGGCAGCCACCCACCTGGCCGGTCAATCAACGCATCCTGACGCCGCCTTCGTGATCGGAATCGTCACGGCGATGACCTGGAATTTCTTCTGGAACCGACGCCTCACCTTCGCCGACGCCGTCCCCAGTCCGGTGTGGCGACAGTACCTGGGCTTCTGTGCCAGTTGTTCACTGGGCGGTGTGATCAGTTTCACGGCACGCACCCTGCTGCGTCGCCTGTCGCCACTGTTCGCCAATCACATCGTACTCACAGTCCCCATCGGCGTCGTCGCGGGGATGATGTTCAACTACTTGCTGTGTCGTCGCTGGGTGTTTCGGACGACCGACCGCGACGAAGCATCTGTGTCGCGCGAATCGAATACTCCACCCCGCTGAAAACGGTCACAACGACCATCGCCATCACCAGGAAATCGCGAACCCGGATCAGGCTGTCGAATTGTCCGACAATCTCCTGGTCCATCGACAACAGGCACAACGGCACCGCGGCACATTGCAGGACCATTTTGAGCTTGCCCGAGAGTGCCGCAGAAAAGTCCTGGCCCTGTTTCTCCAGGAATCCACGCAAGCTGGTCACGAACATCTCGCGTGCCAGCACGACCACAACGATCCACGCGGTCACGCCCGACTTCGATGTGCTGCCTCCCACCGAGAGCAAAAAGACGAACACGCCACAGATGATGATCTTGTCGGCAAATGGATCGAGAATTCGCCCCAGCGGAGTCACAAGCCCGTAGCGACGGGCAATGAAACCGTCCAGGAAATCGGTGGCCGCCGCGATGACAAACAGCACGGTCGCCGTCTTCCACCATCCGTCAGCCTCGATCAACACGAACAAGACGGCTGCCATCAGCAGGCGACTGATGGTGATCAGGTTGGGAATGTTCAGCCAGTGAGTTGGCTGATCTGACTCCCCGACCACTGTGTTTGTCTCTGTGGCGTTCAATGGAGATCTCACCCACCAGTCCTGTTACTCAAGGGCCAGTCCGGCCAGATCGTACCCCTGCCTCGACAGGATCTCAACGGGAACCATCTCCCCGATCTCCAACCCCTCGCCAGCGACCTCGACGACTCCATCAATCTCGGGCGCATCGGCAAATGACCTGCCGACCCATTTCCCGGGCTCTTCGGCAGCCCTGTCGATCAGGACATCAAGTTCATACCCGACCAGCGACTCGCCGAAGGCAAACGCATGGTCCTGTTGTGTCGCCATCAACTCATCCCGGCGGGCCTCCTTGACCTCCTCGGGCAAGTGACCATCCAATCGCACGGCCGGAGTATCCGGCTCCAGCGAATAGGTGAAGACCCCCATCCGCTGGAAGTGCCCGAGGTCGACAAACCGCTTGAGTTCCTCGAACTGCTCGTCGGTCTCACCGGGAAATCCTGTGATGAAGGTGGTTCGGAGCACAAGGTTGGCCACCCGCTCCCGCAGATTCTCCAGCAATTGCTCGGTCGCCGCGCGATCCACGCGCCGCTGCATCCTCTTCAGGACAGCACTGTTGATGTGCTGCAGCGGCAGGTCGAGATACGGCAGGATCTTTTCCGAATCGGAAATCACGCCAATCAGTTCATCGTTGAAATGGATTGGATAGAGATACATCAGGCGGATCCAGTCCAGGCCATTCACCTGCTCCAGTCGTCTCAGCAGTTCGGTCAAGCGGACTTCGCCGTAAAGGTCGAGACCGTAATAGGTGGTGTCCTGGGCCACGAGCACCAGTTCACGAACCCCGTCACCGACCAATTCCTCGGCCTCCCGCACGACCTCTTCGATCGGCTTGGTGACATGCTTGCCCCGCATCCTGGGAATGGCGCAGAAGGTGCATGTCCGATCACACCCCTCAGAAATCTTCAGGTAAGCGAAGTGCCTCGGCGTGATCCTCAGACGGCCCCGGTCCTGCTGTGCCGTGATCGGGGCTGGCCGAAACAGTTCACGTTGCTCCCGAGCACGACCCACCAGGTGGTCGGCTACCCGGTGAATCTCGTCCCGACCAAACACCCCTACCACGTGGTCGATTTCTGGACGTTCTTCCCGGAGACCACCACCGACTCGTTCTGGCAGGCAACCGGCCACGATCAGTCCACCGGTCTGGCCCGCCCGTTTCAAATCGATCATCTCGTCGATCACCGACTTCGACTCGGCGCGGGCACTCTCGATGAAACCGCACGTGTTGACGATCACGAAATCGGTTCCAACCGGCTCGGGAACCAGCGTGTACCCATCCAGCGCCAGGGTCCCGAGCATTTTCTCGCTGTCAACGAGGTTCTTGGGGCACCCCAGGCTGACGAAGGCATAGTTGCCCTTTGATTCACCCGCATTCGTCTCGGACATCTCTCTAACCTCCACCCACCAACCGGTAGATCTCCCAGCCGGCTACCACATAAAAACACAACAGCATCCCGACAAGCCCCATCACCAACGACAATGGCGGATTCAACCGTGTGGCCACGGCAGGTCCCAGCGGCGTCTCCACGCTGCGGTAAATCGGCCACCACCATTTTCCGTCTGCTTCTTGAAATTCAATCCGGGACCGCCAGAAAAACACAACCGCTGCCAGCGATGCCAGGACCGCGGGCAACAGCACATACCAGGCCATCAGTTCGTCGCCACCGAGCAGTTGGGCTCCCTCGCCCTGGTCCTTCATCGACACACTGGCCTTGGCCAGGACAGCCGCCCATCCATTGACCAGAAAATGCAGCAAGATCGGCGCAAGAATGGAGCGGGTGGCCAGGTAGATCACATGCAACAGGACCCCGAGCGGAAAGACCGACAACTGGTGAGCCGGATGCAGATGTGCGACGGAAAACAGCAGGGATGTCATGAAAACTCCCCGGACGACACCAGTGCGCGCGACCAGCCCCCGGCCGATCACCCCTCGAAAAACCAGTTCCTCGCCGATCGCCGGCAACACCGCCAGAACAAACACCAGCGCCGGCAATGGAAGGCCCTCGGCGAGGTTCGACAGCACGTTCACCTCCTGGACAGTCTGAACATCAGGCAATCCCGGGAGTGCCTTGAGCATCTGTTGCCAAACGCGGTTGGCCACCACAAACAGTTGTCCACACGAAACCGACACCGGAATGACGATTGCCACGATCATCGCCAGGTGCGGCCAACGGATTTTCTGACACCCGAGCCGGTTGAGCAAACGTGTCCAGGGTCCAGACGATGGTGCGGGGGGCACCGCCAGCCGGAGTCCAACCAACAACGTCACCGCGATCACAAACAGCAACTGATCGCCGCCCATCACCAGGCCAATCTGGTCGTTGATGGCCAACTGCAACTGCTGTTGATCACTCAATAACTTCGGATCATTTCGCACTATGACCAGGCCCAACACGATCAGCATGATCGCGATCACGGTAGCCACCAGGTGCAACATGATCACCCCGACCAGCCAGCCAAACGCTTCGAACACGCCAGGACCGGGAATCGAAACCATGCGAGGCGGGGGGGGGCTCCCCCTGTCATCCTCCATCAGCACCGGATCCTCCAACGGAGTCTTCTCATCCGACCCACCACGGTCGTCAGACGCCTCGGTAACAGGGTCGGGCAACGTCATCGGCTGAAACGCCAGGGGCAGAGATGGGCAGGATGGATGGCTCCAACCGAATCATGCTCGTGGAGCCTCGCTCGACTATAACTGTCCGACGGGTATGCTGCGACGCCTGCCTGCCCGGCGTGCTCTTGTCGATCACGACCAGTCTCAACTGGGCCCGACGGAGCCAGGAGACGGTGAGAGTAGGAAACACGGCTGAATTTCCAGGCAACCTTTCGATGCCCCGGGTCGGAACACACCCGGCAACACCCGTCACAACCCGACTGACCCCTACACTCGATGTGCCCGGAAGTCGTCGGAATCGATGGTCGTCTTGACCGGCCAAAAAAAACGGGGCTATAGTTGCCTAGGCCTCGAGCCTCTTTCATCCAGCAGGCCCAGCAGGGAATCCGACCGATGACCGGTCCCTCTCCCCTCACTCCGATCCGAATCCTTCTCGCCTCCCTGGCCACCGTTGTTCTCGCGGCTGTAGCCGCGGCACAGCAGCCCACCGAGGCCAAGGTCGCCCCGGCGACTTCCAAGCCGTTGCGCGGGTTCAAGATCCGTGTTCCGTCGCAAGCCTCCGGTGAAGAACGCAACCAGCAAACCGATCTCTGGGTGCTGGAAGTTCGATTCAAGCCGCTGAGACTGGTGACGATCAACCTGACCGATCCCAAGACCGGAAAAAAATCCAAACAGCTGGTGTGGTATCTTCTTTATCGTGCCGTCAATCGCCCGCTTCCGAACAAGGGCGACCCGAATGGAGTCGATCCGCTCAACGAATTCGATCCGGCACCCGGAAAGTCACTTTTCGCTCCCGAGTTCACACTCGTAGCCAATGACAACAACGTCCAGAAGATTTACTCGGACAACATTCTTCCCGAAGCCCAGGCGGCGATTGCCATCCGCGAACGATTGCCCCAGTTGAAAAACTCGGTCCAGGTCGTCGGGCCGATCCCGGAAGTGACCCCCTATGACGCCAAGCAGGACATCAGTCCCGTCTATGGTGTGGTGACCTGGACGGGTATCGATCCCCGGACCGACTTCGTCACCATTTACATGTCGGGATTCTCCAACGGGTATCGCTATGTCCGTGGCCCGGTGCCATTCGGCACGCTTTCTCAGGCACTCAGCGGTGGTCAATTGCGGCGAGCCACGGCTGTTTGGAATGGCAACACGACGCAGAACTGGACAAACATGCACGATCTGCTGGAGACGTCCAAGAGCGACGCGTTGAAGAAACAAGCCATCGAAGCCGGAAACTGGTTTTACGTGGTCAAGGCCGCCGCGAGTGGTCCTCCTGCCCGTGCAACTCTCTGGCGCAAAACTCTCGTACAACGCTACTGGCGACCCGGCGATGCGATCGACCAGGACGAGACCGAGTTCTTCCTGAAGGGACCCAACGACGAGGTGTTCGAACCCCGCTGGATCTACCGTCCTGAAGGTCCTCCCGTTCGTGCAAAATCGGCCCCGCCAGCCAAGAACACCACCCCGGACTCGCCAAAACCGGCAGGTAGCTGATAAGATAATTGCTTCGCGGCAATGCTTGCTGCAGAAATCGGTCCCGGTGGCCGATTCGTCAACCAGGTCCGGAAGCAACGGTCACAGAGATGGCACACAAAAAGGGACAGGGATCCAGTCGCAACGGACGAGATTCCAATGCTCAACGACGTGGAATCAAGAAGTTCGGTGGCGAATCCGTCGGTGCCGGCAATATCCTGATCCGCCAGTGTGGGACCAAGTGGCATCCGGGCCAAAACGTCGGCATGGGCAACGACTACACGTTGTTCTCACTGGTGGAAGGCACCGTGTTCTTCGACCGCGGTGGGCGACGGATCAACGTCGCAATCGCCGAATAAGTAAGCGGCCACCGCTCACGAACGACGACCATCCGGCTCACCGTCGTCCAGTCGGACCGGGACCTTGATACGACGCCCGGCCCGGATCACCTCCAGCACGACCCGGTCGCCGGGCTTGTGTTTTTCGACGTGCTCCAGCAACGTTTCAAACGTTCGCACGGGCTGTCCATCGACGGACACCACAAGATCGGCCGCCGTGCGGTCCATCCGTTGCAGAACCAGTGGTCCTCTTTGCAACCGGACAATCCTGGGCCCCCGCAACCCCGCGCGCTCGGCCGATCCACCCCGTTTCAAACCAGCAATCATCAGGCCTTTCCCGGTCTGGTAGACACGGGTGATTCCCAGGTCTGGCCGAATCACCCGACCGTGTTTCAGAAGCTGAGGAACAACCCGGCCAATCAGGTTGGCCGGAATCGCAAACCCCACCCCGGAACTCTGACCTGACTTGCTGAAGATCGCGACGTTCATGCCAATCACGTCCCCGCGTGAATCCATTAACGGGCCCCCGGAATTCCCCGGGTTGATTGCGGCGTCGGTCTGAATTATCGACTTGATCGTTCGACCACGAACCAGTTGCAGGCTGCGATTCAGGCTCGACACCACTCCGGTTGTCAGCGTGCGTTCCAACCCGAAAGGGTTTCCGATGGCGAAGACACGACGACCGACCTTCAGTTTTGTCGCGTCACCAAGATCCACCGGCCAAAGGACCTTGGCATCGGCGTCAACCTTGATCACTGCGACATCGTTAATCGGATCGGCGCCCACGAATGTTGCGGTGTATGTCTCGCCATTGTAGAGGGTCACCGAGACGGCCCGTGCGTCCTCGATCACGTGAAAATTGGTCACGATGTGTCCCGACTTGTCGACAACAAATCCGGATCCATTGCCCTCAACCGAATCCCCATCAAACAGGAAAAATCCCTCCTCGCGATAGCTCCGGGTGGTGATGTTGACCACTGCACGGTTCACCCGTTGATAAACCGCCACATTGACCGCCTCGTCGGGCGTGAGTGACACGTCGTCACCATCGGTCGGACGAGACGGTGCGGGCCTGGGAGCCACTTCCTGCGACTCTCCACGGGGAAGAAATGCCGGGGCCGGGCCACCACCGGACACACATACCAACAATCCGCCGAGCACGGCCGAACCGAAACAAGCCAGGAACCCACGCATCAGATCACCTCGCGGCATCAGACAATCTCGTGACATTCGTTTGCACGAATGTATAAGTTGTTATCACGAACCACTCAAGCGTTTCCTCAACGGGCTCCTGAAGGACCGATCAGCCAATGAAACGACTCGCCATCCTCACGGCCGGCGGGGACACCCCCGCGCTGAATGCCACCCTGCACGGCGCCGTGACACGTGCGAACCAACTGGGAATCGAGGTCTTTGGACTGCTCGATGGATTCGCCGGTCTGCTCGACGATCAACTGCCCCACGTCCCACTCAATCCCCTGCTGGCAACAATCCCTGAACTCGATCCCTGCCGTGGTGGCACCATCCTGGGTTCCTCGCGGACGTACCTTGACGGATCCAACGCTCAACTCGTCGACGCTGTCGCCGGCCGACTTGATCAATTGGGAATCCAGGGACTTATCGCCGTCGGCGGTGACGGCACGCTCAACGGTCTCCAGCCCCTCTCTGAACGCCTGCCGTGCGTGTTGGCCCCCAAGACGATCGACAACGACCTCGGCCTGAATTCACCCGATGAACCGGTGTCCTGGACCACTCCACTGGAAGACGATCCACTTCCCACCGAAACGGATGGCTCCCCACTGGACATCTCGAGGATGGTGAACTTCGCGACCCCGGGTTTCGCCACCGCGGTATTTGTCGTCGTCCAGGCCATCCGCCGGATTCGCACAACAGCCGAGAGTCATCGACGGGTGGCCATCGTCGAGGTGATGGGCCGGCAATCTGGCTACATCGCGTTGGGAAGCAGTTACGGACAGCCCGACCTGGTCGTGATCCCTGAAGTGCCATTGGAATTTGACCGGTTTGCAGAACAAGTCGGCCAGATCTATCGGCAGCAGCGACACGTTGTCGCCGTGATTGGCGAGGGGATCGTCGACGAATCGGGACAGCAACTGGGAGCGACCTCCTCGAGTGTTGACCCGGCCGGCAACGTGCTCTTTCGAGGTGCGGCCGAGGCACTCAAACAGCGACTCGCCGAGACTCTGCCACGTTCCCTCCTGGCCGACCACGCGTCACCGGAGGCGGCAATTTTCACCCGGAAAATCGGGCACACGCAACGAGGCGGTCGCCCGGTCCTCTTCGATCGCTTCCACGCTGCTCGCCTTGGTGGACAAGCCGTTGATCTGCTGCACCAGGGGCGGCCCGATCACGTCGCCACGCTGCAATGGTCACCCGAGAACGGTTTTGCTGTCGATGGCATTTCGGCCAGCGATCTCAGGGATCGCTGGGGCACCGTGCGGCCGCGACTGGTGCACCAGTCCTTCTTCGACGGCCAGCAATGGAGAGTCTCAGCGCGAGGACAGGACTACCTGCGGGCCATCTTCACCGACGCCGTCGGAGCCGATGACGTCGAACACCTCCGCGGTGACCTTTTTGATGCCGGCCACCTGGCAACCGGATTTCAAAGCGTCAACGTGAAGTTGGCCCAGCGGGTACGTCGAGTTTCCTAGCTTCCCCGGTCACCGGGGCTGGCCGGTCACGTTTTTGTGGTCGAGCAATCTCGAGCCGCAAGACCTGCTTCACCATCGTCGGTCGGGAATCGACCGGGGCACCAGCCAACAACTCAACATCGTCGACTCGAAATCC
>CEVA01099636.1_pt1 | contig 20010 bp, 14 predicted proteins | sample 361521 | NCBI WGS metagenome assembly CEVA01 (sample SAMEA2622823, study PRJEB7988) | marine metagenome | isolation source: saline water (ENVO:00002010), including
TTTATTAATTTCACACTAAATCTATGAAAAAGTTATTTTTTACCCTATTTGCCATGAGCATCTTTTCCTGTGAAAAGGATGTATCTATTGAGGACAAAATTGTAGGTACTTGGTATATGCCCCAATCATTGAACCGCTATACCGCAGGAAGATCAGTTGAATATGTGGCAGACCACAGTTTAAATGCCTGGAACTATGCAATGGTTATAACTACAAATTCGAACCAAGAGCTTATAGATAGGATGGCAGATGGAGAAGGAGCTATAAATGTTTCTGGAATAGTAGAGGATGATATCATGTTCATGCATGGTTGGATAGACAATTATTCGGGAGATGTAGGTGTATCTATAACAAATTATAATTGGTTCAAAACACAGAATAATTTTAATAAGCCTGTAATTACAGCATATATGGATAATTATTCTGAACAGTATCAGGATACTACTATATGGTTTAATGATAGTACGGGAAATTATGATACTACCTACGGTGAGTGGCACTCAGACTATTTGGGAATTTATTTCAATGATGGCAATTATATTGAAATCCAGGATCAAATAGATTTTACTTTCGATGGTCGAATATTGAACATTCCAGAACAAAAATATTCTGTTTCAGATACTAATTTCTTAATGATTGGTGGCACATTGGAACATTCCACAATTGTAATTCCAGCCAATACACCTACAGAAATTTTTAGTTACGAGGATGATACTTCTTGGGATTATGGTTCTTGGGCAATCCATATTGAAGATGGAGGTCGCTGGGTAGAGGTCTACACTTGGGAGGATCCCTATGATGATGGCTCTGGTTGGAATCGAACCTATACTGATTCTACCGTTGCAGAATGGGAATTAGATGGTGATACAATTTATGTTAAATACCGTTATGATGATATTTGGGTTGATTCTGGGGATGGACCTGGCATTGGTCAAGGCACTTGGATATATGAAGTAGCCTATATTTATGAACTAAAGGATGGATCCCTGACATTAACCAACGAGTTTGACATCTGCCAGGGTGAATCATCTTGCAAAGAATGGATGGAATGGGAATATGGGCTAGATCAAGGCAGTCTGGAAGAATTCAAAATGGTTTGGGCTTTAGAATTCAATAAAACGCCTGGCACCAGATCAAAAATAATTCGCGGTCCATTTCAAACGGTCATCAATAGATTCCCGCCCTATAGTTTGATGAAATAAATAAGAGGTAGGCTATTCTGCCCCTTATTTATATACTACCCCACCTTTCATAACGAAATTCACTTTATTCGTAATCGTGATATCTTTTAATGGGTCACCAGGCACTGCTACAATATCCGCTTTCATTCCTTTTTTAATTTTACCCAAATCATCAATGCCCAGTGCTTCTGCTGCTACAGATGTAGCTGAATTAATTACATCAATAGGAGCCATACCAGCTTCCACCATGAAACGAAATTCATCTGCATTATCACCATGAGGTGATACGCCACTATCCGTACCAAACGCAATTTTTACGCCCTCTTTATAGGCCATAGTGACAGTATTCTTAATTAATGGTCCAATGGCCAATGCTTTGGGTCGAATAATTTCTGGAAAATATCCAGGCTTTTGGGCTTTTACATATACAAATTCACCTGCACTGATGGTGGGCACAAGATAAGTACCGTACTTTACCATAAGTTGCGCTGTTTCCTTATCCATTAGGGTACCATGTTCTATAGTTCTAACACCTGCTCGGATTGCTCTTTGCATACCTTCTATACCATGCGCATGGGCGGCTACAAACATTTCGTAATCTGAAGCAGTTTCTACAATAGCTTTAATCTCATTTTCAGTAAACTGAGGGTTTTGACCATTTTTTGCGACGCTCAAAACACCTCCAGTAGCAGTAATTTTTACTAAATCTGAGCCATCCTTATAACGTTGGCGGACACCCTTCATGGCATCTTCCACTCCATTGATCACCCCTTCGTAGGGTCCAGGATCTCCTCGGAATTCTCGATTTAAACCACTTGTCGGATCAGCGTGACCACCGGTGGTCCCAATACTTCGACCTGCTGAATAAATTCGAGGTCCTTTAATATATCCCTTATTTATTGCATTTCGAGTTGATAGCATAATTGCTCCACCTAAATCACGAACCGAAGTAAAACCCGCCAGCAATGTTTTTTCTACCCAGGGAATTGCCCTATAAGCTACATCTTCTGGATTCATATAGAAATCCTCACCATAAGCCATAGGATTAGATTCCCCACTTAAATGGACATGCATATCGATCCAGCCAGGCATTACAGTAGCATCTTTCAAATCTATAACCGTATCCATTTCCCCGCCTTTTTTATACCCTCTGACCACATCAATAATCTTTCCATCTTCTACAAGTATAGATCGTTTAGATACAGCTTTTTTGGATAACCCATCTAATAATAATCCCGCATGGATTATAGTCTGCTGGGCTAATAGACTGCTTAAGCTTACTAAGCTTATTAGAATAGTACTTTTAATTGATTTCATTAGTTAACCTCTTAATAAAGAATTTATCTCCCATGGAGATTAGGACCTTGTAGTTTTAACTCCAAGGTTAAACAAATTTAGATTATTTATTTTAGTAAAACCATTTTCCTTGTTTCAGTTAGGGATCCTAGTTCAGCTCTGAAAAAATAAACCCCAGGAGCGACTGATACTCCCCTATCATCTTTACCATTCCATATGATCTTTTTATAACCATAATGCTGAGTTTGATTGACCAGTACTTTAACACGCCTCCCCAGAATATCATAAATAATAATTTTCACATCTGCTGGCTCCGGTATATCATAGTGTAAAGTTGTCGTGTTATTAAATGGGTTGGGATAATTTTGAAATAATGCAAAACGCGTAGGCTGTTCCCCATATTGTATGTATAGAGAAATGTCCGCACGCATTTGTGTTAACATCGACCATACATTATCGCCGGGACAGGATGTTGTACCAAAATAATCACGATGTCCTTTTAGTACCTTAGGTTGAACCCCATATGTATCACTTATCCATGCATATAAGTGTATAAGTGATTTTTCAGTGTTATAGGTCATTTCATCCCGGCAAGTGATACTGGTTTCAGGTGGATGATAACAGCCCAAAATACATACACCTATATTCCCCGTATTGGCACCACCCACATGTGCACCAAGAACAGTCTCAGGACGCCCCTGGTAAATATTCCCGGCCATATCAACAACAAAATGGTAACCAATATCACTCCACCCACGTCCATCCTGATGGAACTCTTGGATAGATTTTACTGCTGCTTTCCCCTCATCTAAGGATTTAGCCCCCCACCCTGCAGCGTGGTGAAGGGTCATTTTGTCAAAATATGGGTGATTTGAATAACTATATTTTGGATCATTGGCACCCCATTCACTCCTTGAAATGACTTTTGGCTTTTCTACCCCTAATGGATTCAGTTTTGTATAGGTTCGGTTTTCTTGTTGAATAGTTTCATTAACTTTTTCGAAAACACCTCCCTTTAAAAAATGAACAGGATTTTCTGAATTAACCTCATATCGAATGGCATGAATTTCATTCAGTGAATAATCTAAAACAGATGCAATAAATCGGTTACTATTGGGTTCAGGGAAAATTTTGGCTTTGTAATCTTTAGACCAAATTCCTTTTGAATCTAAAAATTGAATTGTTACAGTGGCCGTTGAGTCTCCTGAGAATCGAAGTGCTGCCCCCTCCACAAGAATATCCCACGGTAATTGTTTTACACTTCCTGTCATTTTATATCCAATCACCGATCTGGAACGAGAACCAGGGCCATCAAATTCTACTTGGCGAACCGCATCCAAAAATTGTGCATGTGTAATGCTCAATAATAAAATGGTTAGAATTATTTTGAATAATCTCTTCATTCTCTGGCTAAGAATTTATACATGATATTTGAACCCCCGATGCTTAGAATTAGGTATTAGGCAAAAAAAAGCCCCGTCTCGGTAAACGAGACGGGGCTTTGTACCACGCAAGTGGATTGTTCACTTCATGAACGTCATTTGTTTAGTCTTTGTGAAATTTCCAAAACGCATGGAATAGAAATAGGTGCCACTGGCCACCTGATTTCCACTCCGATCCAATCCATCCCAATTCACACGATAGGTTCCGGCTGGTTTATCTTGTAAGGGTAGGATTGTTGCAACTTCCTGTCCCATTACATTGTAGATAGATATATTCACCGTGCTCGCAATCGGCAATGTATATTCAATTGTAGTGGTTGGGTTAAATGGGTTTGGATAATTTTGATTCAGTTTAAAGTCTTCCGGTGTAATCAAAACAATGTCTTTTACATTTAAATCTGTACTCTTTGTACTGTATTCCAGCACCCGTAAGAATACACGATTCGGATTTGCCTTTGAAGAGTCGGTTCCTCCATACAAGCTATCAGAGACACCTTGATACGCCATAATTACTTCGCCAAATGAATCACGGTCTAGATTTGAGCCGGCAAACATTTTATTTGGGCCACCAGTTTGAGTTGTATCTACCGTAAAGTCGGTTCGAGTCCAATTGGATGAATCAAGTACACTTCCTGTCCCTGTAAATTGGAACATTGAAGTTCCCTTTCCATAACCGAAGAAAATGGCCGGATCACCAAAAGCATTATTGCTCGCCGATGCACCGTAGGCATAACCAAAAGCAGAGTCTAACACTGCTGTTTCTGATACAGCTAATTTATTTGCATCCCCATCTGTATCGGCAACAATGAAGAATTGCTTATCATAAAACCCTCCTACATAGACCTCATCTTTTCCGTCCTTATCCGCATCAGCTACGGTGGGTGCTAGAGTCCAGTCATCCTTATCCGCTAATTTCACGTAGGACGTATCTCCTAAAGTATATGTATCGGCTCCGGTAGCTTCTATAACGAATACAGCAAGATTATTCCATGAAAAACAGACAGCTTCTTTTTTACCGTCCCCATCCATATCTGCAACTACTACACCCTGGGGGCTACCGCCACCAACTGCATTTTCTCTTGCACCATCTTTGTCAACATCCCTTGGAGACATAGCATATTCTTCTACCAACTGGGGCAGTACGCCGATATCGCCACTTACTGACGCAATGACAAACCGGTCACCTGAATAGGCAGAATGCGTCGTTGCCGTTGTACCATAGGCTGGATTGGAGGGTCCATTATTTGCCCAGATTAATTCTTGGGTTCCATCCCCATCAATATCATTAATGGTAAAATGTTCGACACGCACTTCACTCATGGTATCTGCAAATGCTGTGTGAAGATTTCGGAACCAATGTGTTGTATATCCATTATCTGTTGCGCCATCCCATTCATAAACGTGCAATCCGGCAGTTGTATCCGAGTTATTATAACGACCACTGAAAAACACAACTTCGCCTAATCCATCACCATCTAGATCCCCAGTCTGAAGCCAACGTGTACCAGAGGAATAAGCGGAGTTAGAATTGGGTGATGACCATACATGGACTAAGGTATCGCCATAATACCATTCAAAGGCATGGATCTTACCGCCTCCTGTATAATCGGTAGCCCAAATTTCCATTCGGCCATCTTTATCCAAATCTGAGCCACTCCAAACACCACGAGGTCCTGTACTCGCATTCCATTGATTGGTGTCTCCTTGGGCTTTATAATATACACTATGATTACTGAACGTTGCCTGTGCAAACAAGGCTGTAGAAGTTAAAAGAATGAGAACACTAGCGATTCGTTTCATCACTCCTCCTTTGCTAATTTGTTTAAATGTATTGTGAAAGTATAAGACCAAACGTTTTTGAAACACAATGTAAAAAAAAAAATTAATTTTAGTTTTATTGTCTTTTATAATTCATGAAAAATGTTTCAATTTTTGATAGTCTATTCTATGGAGAGTTGTAAAATTAATCCCCCACGTAATGCTTATGCGCAAATAATTTTTTTCATATTGTGCACTTCTGTATTTGCCAACACTGGAAAAATTTCTGGAAAGGTTTCGGATGCTGTATCCGGGGAGCCATTGGTAGGTGTAAATATATTTCTTGATGATACACCCCATGGAGCGGCTACGGATGCCTTTGGGGAATATATTATATTAAATGTCCCACCAGGGAATTATACCTTGAGAGCTACCTATATCGGGTATGCTTCCCATCGAATTGAAAATATTCGAGTTAGCCTCGATCGAACCACCCAAAGAAACATTCAAATGAAAGCCGCCATGATTGAGGGTGAAGAAGTAACCGTCGTTGCAGATCGGCCTCTCGTTCAAAAGGATTTAACCGCTTCCCAAAAAGTAACCACGTCAGAAGAAATCAAGATGATGCCGGTTGAAACATTTTTAGGTGTACTTACCACTCAGGCTGGCGTGAATCAAGGTGCAGGAGGCGAACTCCATATTCGTGGTGGTCGATCTAACGAAGTTGGCTATTATATTGATGGAGTATCGGTTGCCAATCCATTTTTTACAAATGGATTGGCTGTAAGTATATCAAATAAAGCGCTGGAAGAGATGAAAGTAGTCTCTGGTGCATTCAATGCAGAATATGGTAATGCCATGAGTGGAATAGTCAATTTACAGGTGAAAGACGGAGGTAAAGATTACCATGGGAGTGTTTCATACCAAACAGGAGATCATCAATCATCTGATAGCCATATTTTCACCAATATCGATCAATTTAACCTGGGGTCAAATAAAGTGCTTGAAGGGTCCATAAATGGCCCCATGCCCTTCATGGATCAAGACGGAAAATTCACATTTAACATAAGCGGACGATTTAGTGACAGTGAAGGTTACTATTACGGAATTCGTGAACACACTATCGGAGATTCTGCTGATTTTAGAGATGCGAATAACTGGTATATCGAAATGAATGGGGATAGCACTTATGTCCCCATGGCCCCCCGTAACAATTTGAATTTAATGGGGAAATTCACGTACCGAATATCTCCCTTAATGAAAATGTCTTTGCAAATGATTCATTCTGGCGGAAAATCAAAATCTTACTCTCATTATTATAAATATAATCCCGATGGCACATCAACCTCTGAATCATCTAATAATAATATATCCTTAAAACTAAATCACGCATTGGGGAAGCGAAGTTTCTATGAGGCCAATCTTTCATTTTCAAATACAGATTATATGGGTTATCAATTTAAACCCATTGATTTGAGTGACTCTGTACACGAGGATGATGCAAGTCGATTTGGCACCGGACAGTATGTTTTGCACAACACATTTGAAGATGGAAGTAAATATTGGATTCTGAATAATTCTGATTACGTTCCCACATCGAGAATTAAGGGATCACCTGCTGCTTCCACTTTTTCATTTGGAGGATCTAACCGCGGACATTCATACCGAAAATCCAATTCCATGGCATTTAAATTTGATTTTACTAGCCAGATTACCAACCGACACGAGATTAAATCGGGCATCAATGTTAGAATAGACAATTTGGATGAGAGAAATTTCACTGTTTTATATGATAATCAGGTATACAAAATTCCAACAATATTACCTGTGAATGATTCACCATCACATAACCATTATCAAAATACAGCCACCTTCTTTTCCGGGTACATTCAAGATAAAATTGAGTATGATTATTTCATTACTAATATAGGTGTCCGCTACGATCAATTTGACCCGGACGAAGATTATATTGCTGATTTTCTGAATCCTGAAGGTGAAAAAAAGAATGCTTCTAGCAAAACTATGATCTCACCTCGCGTTGGAGTTGCTTTCCCCATAACGGACAAAGGAATCCTTCATTTTTCTTACGGACATTTTTATCAAATGCCTACCTTAAGACGCATGTACAAGAAAAGTATATTTGGTGCCGGCCTTGCTCCAACGATCGGCTACGCCGATTTAAAACCGGAAAAAACTGTCCTCTATGAATTTGGTCTTCAACAGCAAATTGGTATGGTTATGGCCATTGAAATGAGTGCATTCTATAAGGATATTCGAGATCTGTTGGCTGTTCAGTCCATCCGTTACGAATCAGAAAAATATGGGCCTTCTAATTACGCCATTTATATGAATAAAGATTATGGGAATGTAAAGGGCTATACCTTTAGTCTTACCAAACGGTACGATAAGGTAACCAAAACTTCCGCATTCGTGGATTATACCTACCAGGTGACCGAAGGTAATAGCGTCACTTCAGGGTCTTTCTACTACAATGCTTTATCAGGACAAGAAGAAGAAAAACGGATCGTTCCACTGGCCTGGGACCAGCGCCATATTCTGAATTTGAATTTATCCGTTGGAGATCCCGGAAATTGGAATCTGGGTGTGATCAGCAAACTCTCCAGTGGATGGCCCTATACACCAAATATTCCCGATGCAAATTATGTACCGCAGCCTAACAGCGGCCGAAAACCGTGGCAATGGAGGGTTGATATGCGAGTCCATAAAAATTTCAGGATTGGCAAGTTTGATTATATTGTTTACGCAAAGATCTATAATCTATTAGATCGTCGCAATGAACGTTATGTATTCAATGATACTGGTCGATCCGGTTATACCTATGTTTTCCAATCCACCCAGGAAACGCGGGGATTTAAAGACCATTATGGAGAACCTGGTGTTCATACTTGGTCGGAATATCAAATTCGCCCCCACTATTATACTGCACCCCGATCAATTAATATTGGTGTCTCATTAGATTTTTAATGAAAAGAACTATTCAACACATCACCATTTTTTTTATCTTGATTGCTGGACTTAATGCTCAGGATAAAATGCGACGGTATTCAAAAGATTGGAAAATGGCTGGACCTGAAAAATCATGGAATTCAGTTGACCACGAATATTTTTACCAGTGGAGAGAAAAGGTTAGAGCCAATCGGGCAAAGGTAAATGATGACATCCTACGTAGACAAAAAGCCATCTTAAATGGAAATAAGATTACGACAGAAATTTGGAATTACGGATCCATATCCAGTCCAGGCAATCGCGTAACCGATATCGTTTGGGAAGGACTTGGCTATGGCTATGAGTTTGGACCATTTATCGGCGCCGAAGTTGAAGTCCCAGAGGGTAGCCATCAAGATGCATATATCAAAAAAGATGAGGATGGTAACCCTGTTTTAGATAATGATGGCAATCCGATTTGGGTTGCCAAGGTTATTAGTGATGGGTTGGTTTCTCTGGGAGGTGAAATATCGCCAGATGGAAAAACATTTTGGGGATGGGAGCCCTTAGCTTACAACGAGCAGGGTGTTCCATATGGCGACCCCAATAGTCCGCGCATACCTACTTCTAATGATGTAGATCGTGATGGTGATGGAAAACCGGATAGTTGGCCGGAAGGCTGGTATAACCCAAATCTAAAAAAATATGTCTGGCCTGGGGCTTTGAGGCAAGGGTCATCCAATGCGGATCTAGAATCATTTTTTGTGGTAGATGATCGGTCGAATCAAGAGTTTAAATATTATCCTTTCTCTAACGATTCATCAAGAATGGGCTTGGGAATAGAAATTGAATCCCGTTATTACCAATGGTCTAACCCACTGGCAGAAGATGTTATTTTTCTCATTTACAAGGTTACCAATAAAAGTGAGAAAGATCTGAATGAAGTTGTTTTTGGCATGTGGGGCGATCCTCATATAGGCGGTCCCTCCAATTGGCAGGATGACTTATCCTACTTTGACCGCGATCTTAATATGGTTTATGCCTGGGATGAAGATGGGAAATCGGATGTGGCAGGACGCAAACCCGGTTATTTTGGGTATATTTTTTTAGAAAGCCCTGGAGATCCTCACGATGGACAGGATAATGATGGCGATGGGATGATAGATGAAAGCCGGGAAAATGGCATTGATGATGATGGTGATTGGGATCCGGAAAAACATGATGTTGGTATCGATGGGTTGCCAAATACCGGTGATAGAGGCGAAAATGATGGGGTTCCCACAGCGGGTGATGCTTTTGATATTCGCCAACCGGGTGAACCCAATTTTGAATGGACAGATTTAGATGAATCGGATATGATTGGCCTTACCAGCTTTGCCGCACCCGATTTTGGTGGTAACAACCGAATATCAAAAGATGACTATATTTATTCAACATACATGACGCCTGGCATATTTGATTCACTCAACGCAGATGTGGCTGGGGATAACATTTTTCTTTATGGATCTGGTCGTTTTACGTTAAAGGCCGGTGAAGCACGACGATTCTCAATTGCTTTGTTGGTCGGGGACAGCTATGATGACCTTACTTTGAATGCAAAAACGGCACGCCAAATCTATGATACCAATTATCAATTTGCTAAACCTCCAGAAAAACCAACGCTAACCGTCGTACCCGGTGACGAAAAAGTCACACTTTACTGGGATGATATTGCTGAAACCTCCTGGGACCCAATTTCTGAAGCATATGATTTTGAAGGATATGTCATCTATCGAAGCACGGATCCCAGCTTTTTAGATCAACAAAATATCACAGACATCAATGGATCTCGATTTTTATTTGAACCCTTAACCACCGTTACGGGCGGTTGGGCAAAATGGGATCTTATCAATGATTATCAAGGACCTAGCGATATTCCTTATTCGGGTAGAGGTATATCCTATCATTTAGGTAATAATACCGGACTCGTTCATTCATTTGTGGATTCAAATAACGTAATGAATGGAATGCGCTATTATTACGCTATCAGTTCCTATGACCATGGCACAAAGATTATGGGTATTGGGCCTAGCGAATCATCAAAGACAATCACCCTTAATCCTGAAACGAATGAAATATTCCTGGATGTAAATACGGGTACCGCCGTGCCTCGGTCTCCTGCTGCAGGATATGTTTCAGGACAAATATCTTATTATGATTCACTTGCATTCATTAAACGGATTGCAGGATACGGCACGGGAGATTTCTCATTGGAAGTCTTAAACCCTGAAGCCATCCATGACACCAATACTTTCCAGATTACATTTGATCTAAGCCCTACCCGGTATTCAATTGAGGATTTGAATCCTGTTATTGAGACCCGTTTGATAAAAACCAATGTTTTTGTTACGCTGAGAAAAAACCGTGTCAATAAAGACCGTTTTATTCTTAAAAATTCCAGTGGAACGATTATGACAGAGGGAATAGACTATTTGCTTTTCCCTGAAGCGGGACAAGTTGTGCTATCAGACACCCTTAATTCTAAAATTGTAAGTGGTGACTCTGTTACTGTTGAATACACCCACTATCCATTATGGGAAAGTAAACGACTTAATAACGAGGAATCGAATCCCGTATTCGATGGGATCAAAATTTATGTAAAGGATAAAGCTTTAAAATTAAATCTGGCAAAAACTAAGTGGATTGAAGGCAGCCAAGGAAATTATCAAGTAACGATCGGTCCATATGATGGAAAACAATCTAATATGCGACCTGCTGATTATGAGGTAAGGTGGTTCAATGATATTGCTGATACCAGTTCATTGGGCACTGCCACTGCTCCCTTCCAGATTTGGGACGTAACTCCAGGGAAAATACCTTTCAAAAAGAAAATTGTTGTTCTTGACTATAAGGTACGAAATAAGACTTGGGACCTAGGAGAAAGTGTTGTCATCCTAGAAGAAGGTGCTGGGATAAATGTATCGTGGCAAATCGATTTTGAAAATCCCACAAGCGGTGATGTGGCCCATCCAGTTGAAGGTGATATATTCTATATCGCTACAGATCGCCCCTTTAAGGCGGATGATATTTACCAATTCCAGGCATCTGCTTCTTCGATTGATGAAAAAATTGCTTCAGATGCTTTAGAAGATATTCATGTTGTACCCAACCCCTATGTGGTAACAAATATTTTAGAACCCTTGGATAGACAAAACCCAAGGGATCGAGGTCCAAGACGTATTTATTTTGATAAGCTACCTAATGAATGCACCATTCGTATTTATACTATCACTGGAGAACTGGTTAAAACTATTGATCATTATTCATCATTTGATAATGGGCAGGCATTTTGGGATCTGACCACCAAAGATAATTTCCCAATTTCCTACGGTGTCTACATTTATCATGTCGATGCGGGTAAATTGGGTGAAAAGATTGGCCGATTGGCGGTGATAAAATGAGACGGGTACTTTTATTCTTATCATCTTTTTCAATCTTAATTGGACAATTGGATAATACAGGAACTATCACAAAAACCGGAACCACTGCAGCGCAATTTTTAAAGATTGGTGCAGACGCCCGAGGTACGGCAATGGGAAATGCATTTACAGCCATGTCGGGAGATATTGGTTCCATGTACTGGAACCCCGCTGGTTTAGCAACCATAAATAATATGGAAACGGTATTCGTTAACGCAAATTGGATTGCAGGAATCAATTTTAATTATACTGCATTTGCAATCAACTTGAATCAATTGGGTGTTATTGGTTTTAGCATGACAAATCTTTCAGTCCCCGAAGATGATGTAAGGACCGTTGCTCAACCAAATGGTACTGGAGAATTTTTCGATGCCAATGACTTGGCAATGAACTTGGCCTATGCCAAAAAACTTACTGACAAATTTTCTATGGGTGGTAATTTGAAAATGGTCCGTCAGCAAATCTGGCATGCCAGCTCAACCACATTTGCAGCAGATCTTGGCGCTCTCTTTATAACCCCATTTAATGATATAAGGTTGGGTGCAAGCCTTTCAAATTATGGATCTGATATGCAAATGACTGGGCGAGACCAAATGTTTAGCGTAGATCCTGATCCCATCAATGAAGGCAATGTGGAATTTGTGAATGCCATGTATGAAACTGACGCTTTCCCACTCCCCCTCATTTTCCGAGTAGGCCTTGCTGGAGAAATTCTTCAAAGTGAGCGCACCAGATTAAGTTTTGCTATTGATGCCCTTCATCCCAATGATAATGCAGAATGGGTAAATCTCGGACTGGAATATGCAATGGCAGAAACATTCTTTATACGAACTGGGATGACCACTCTCTTCCGGCAAGATACAGAAGAAGGACTAACTTTTGGTGCAGGTTTAAATTATAGACTTGGCAGTTCTTCAGCTAAAATAAAAATCAATTATGCTTATGCTGCTTTTAGTCGGCTGAAAAATGTCCAAAGACTGTCCTTGGGACTTACTTTTTAATTCGACCCATTTAGAAAAGGTATTATATCTCTCAAATCATGGAGGACCAATGCATCTGTCCCTTTCAGGCGTCTTTCACTGACATGCCCATTTGAGATTAATATACAATCAGATCCGATCAAATCGGCCACCTCTTTATCATGCAATGTATCCCCCACAAATAGTACTTCATGCTGTTGAAGCTCCAATTCCCTGACCCACTGCTTTCCCATTTCCTCTTTACCATATGCGTAATGATTATTTTGGCCCAATACACGGACAAAATAAGTTTTTATTTGATGATTCTTCAAGATTTCATCCAACATGGATTGGGCAGATGCAGATAGCAAGGATTGATCAACACCCATTTCATCTATAGCTCTCAATACTTCAGAGGCACCCTCGTGAAGATCTGGTTCATCTATTCTTTCCATGTATTCATCAATAAATTCATCTCCAGAAATTTCAAAAGGCTCTTTTTCTAGATCAAATCCTAGTTTTTTATAATAGTCTATAACAGGGAAACAGAAATTTTCTAAGAACCATGATTCTGTCATCTTGTTCATTCCCCTTCTTCGCAATACATTATTCATGATATCAATGCAGAAATTTCTGTCATCCAATAAAGTCCCATTCCAGTCCCAAATGATGTGTTTGTATTTCATAGAGAGCCATAAACCTGCAGGAGTTTTAGAAAAAAAGAAATAACTTTTTTACCTATGTTTTCACATAAAAAAGAATTTTTTGAACCATTATCTAAACGGTTATTACAACAGCTTCCTGGCCAGAAAGCACATGAAATAACAAAAGTCATTACAGATAAAAATGTTAACTTTCCAAATACACCTCAAACAGCGGTACCTGCAGCAGTTTTAATTTTACTGTTTCCAGAAGAAGAGGAAATTCATTTTTTCTTGACGAAACGCAGTAATGAAGTTGAGCATCATAAAGGACAGATATCACTACCTGGAGGTGTATGGGAAGAAGGTGAACAGCTTCATGAAACGGCTTTACGTGAAACAGAAGAAGAAATTGGTGTGGCTCCACAGGACGTCCAAATTCTTGGTAGTCTCACTCCTTTTTTTACACCTGTTACCGGTTTTATGATTCATCCATATATTGGCTGGTTGGATAAAAAACCTGATACCCAAATTCAAGATGTTGAAGTAGAGGCTCTATTTACAGCAACTTTAAATGAACTCACTGCTGAAAAAACCCTTCAATCTGAAAAATGGGTAATTCGAGACTATGATGCTACGGTACCATTTTTTAATTTTAAGGGCATAAAAGTTTGGGGTGTAACAGCGGCAATTTTATCTGAGCTCAAAATTGTTATAAAGGAATGTTATTAGCAACATGGTAAATAAACTAGGTATTGATCTTGGAGGTACGAAAATAGAGGCAATTCTATTAGATGAGTCTTTACAGGTTTTAAAGCGCAATCGTATTCCTACTAAACGCGAAGAAGGCTATGATGCAATACTTAATCGAATCGTTGATTTAGTTAAGGAAACTATAAGTAATCAAAATTTAGAAGGACCAATTGGAATTTGTACTCCAGGTGCAATTGATTATAATACTGGGATCCTAAAAAATAGTAATACAGTTTGTCTAATTGGTAAACCATTACAAACGGATCTAGAATCGATTTTGGAAGTTCCATTAATAATGGAAAATGATGCAAATTGTTTTGCCTTGGCAGAGGCTACATTCGGTGCAGGAAAAAATTATGGTGTCGTTTTTGGTGTAATTCTAGGAACGGGTTGTGGAGCAGGAATAGTTATAAATAAACAAATACATCGTGGACCAAATCATATTGCTGGTGAATGGGGTCATCATGTATTATATCAGGGCGGCCGTGATTGTTACTGCGGAAATAAAGGGTGTACTGAAGCCTATATTTCAGGAACAGCTCTTGAAAGTGAGTGGAAATCTTTATCGGGGAAATTTGACTGTGTAACTGATATAATTGATAATAACCTATATAAAGACCACACCGAATGGAAAACGAATTTTATTCATAACTTTGGATTGGCATTAGCCAATGTATTGGATATACTTGATCCAGATGCTGTTGTAATTGGCGGAGGGTTATCCAAATTGGACTTGCTTTACAATGAAGGAAAAGAAGCTGTGTATCAATCAACATTTAGTGACAAAATGGTTACTCCCATCCTCAAGAATCAATTGGGAGATTCAGCAGGCGTGTTTGGAGCAGCCATGTTAGGTGATATTTCTTGAAATTCGCCAAATGGCTATATAACCTATCAAACACTGATCAGTACATTCTGATCGGTTTCTTTATTGCAAGCTTGGGACTGTCCTATTTAACTATAATTATATTTCGGACTTGGCACTTGAAAATTCATGGAAGTAATAAATTTGCTCACGAAATGCGAGTCACCCCTTTTGGGCTGGTGGGTGTCGCACTACTCTATTCCGTCATATTATATATGTCCATTGGTGAAACTGTGACCAAATGGATCATAGGAATAACTCAATAATTATTTATTAGAAATATTATGATGAAAAGTTCTTTAGTCATTTTATTGACTAGTTTTTTATTTAGCCAAGAGTATACATATACAAAACCGAGCAAAGATGGAACAGGGAAATATTTTTTAGGAAGAGAAATTAGTACTATAATGGGACATATGGGGGCTCCTTGGTTAGATCGTTTTTCAAGGGAAAAAGAAGAACGCCCAGATCTTGTTATTGAAGCTCTAAATTTAGATAGAACTCAAATTGTTGCCGATTTTGGAGCAGGCAGTGGCTATTTTACCCACCGAATTGCTTCAAAGTGTAGTTTAGTATATGCTGTGGATATTCAGAAAGAAATGCTGGTCTTAAATAAAAAGAAAATGGAAGAGAAAAATATAAAAAATGTCATTTTTACCTTAGGAGCAGAAAAAAATACCAATCTTCCAAAAGAATCAATTGATTACTTAATTATGGTAGATGTCTATCATGAATTAGAATTTCCATATGAAATAATGCGAGATATCTATGGTGTGCTCAAAAATAATGGGAAAGTTGTATTAGTTGAATATAAGGAAGAAGACCCGAAGATTATGATTAAGCCTCTTCATAAAATGAGTGTAAAGCAAATTCGTAAAGAGATGGAGTATTCTGGTTTTGAATTGAATCAGTCTTATAAAAAATTACCGCGTCAGCACATGTTATTTTTTAACAAAAAATAATATAATTAAATGTTTTACCAATCTAATCGCATTTTCATCCAAGGTGCCGAGTTATGAAAATTTGCTCTAGCACTACCTGGTGGAACCAAAAGATCACATTTTTTGATTAATGATTTATTGAGTTTCATATCAATTACGGGTAAATAATCGTTTAGTTGTTCTAATGTTTTCGGTCCAATAAGCGGCAAGGTTACACCAGGTTGATCTTTCACCCATAAAGTCGCTAGCTGAACTGGTTTCAAATTATTTTCTTCTGCCAGTTTAACAAATTCCTTACCAACAGTTATTCCAGCTTCCGTAATTCTTTCAGAGTATATACCCTTCCTTAAACTGCCTCTAGAGTTTTTTGGCATGTTTTTTGCATTATTATATCTCCCAGCCAATAATCCCATCGCTAATGGAGACCATGCAATCATTGCTAAATTATTATAATCACAAAATGGGATCAATTCATTCTCCACTCTGCGATCAAGCAGATTATACGGAGACTGTTCAGAAATAAAATATGGATATTTACGTAACTCACTGATATGCAAGGCTTCCATTATTTTCCATGCAGGTGAAGTTGAGCTACCAATATATCTTACTTTGCCTTGCGTTACTAGATCTGAAAGAGCACCTAATGTTTCATCTAAAGGAATATCAAATGATGGTCTGTGTAGTTGGTATAAATCAATATAATCCGTCTGTAAACGTTTTAATGAATCTTCACATGCCTTTATTATATGAAGCCGGGAATTACCTTCATCATTTGGTCCTTCACCAACTCGGTAATGGGCTTTAGTTGCAATGAGGACCTCACTTCTATGGCCATTATCTTTGAAAGCTTTACCAATAATACGTTCAGATTCACCTTTAGCATATGTATTTGCTGTATCAATGAAATTAATTCCTGCGTCAATTGCACTATCAATAATTTGAATGGATTCTTTAAGTGAGGTTGGGTTTGCAAAATTATCTGTACCTAGACCTAAAGGTGATACCTTTACACCTGAACGTCCTAGAATTCTATAATTCATTTAGCTAACGGGTTGTAAACCCGCCATCAACCGTTACCATTGAACCAGTCATATAGCTTGCGTTATTTGAAGCCAAAAAGAATACAACATTCGCTATCTCTTCAGGTTCAGCTAAGCGTGACACAGGTATTGTCTCATCTGCAAGTTTTTGCAGATCCTCCTTTGTTGGCGGAGATTCTCTTCCAGTTGAAAGCATTGGTGTATTTACTTCCCCTGGACAAACGGAATTTATGCGGATACCATCCTGTGCATGATCTAGTGCCATTGCTCTAGTGATTTGATGGACTGCACCTTTTGAGGCGCAATAAGCAACTACACCCGCAGACCCCACTGAGCCCCATATTGAGCCAAAATTAATAATTACACCATTCTTATTTTTGACCATTGGTTTTATGACAGATCTCGACATAAAAAATAACCCATTAACATTTGTGGACATTACTCTATGCCAATCTTCATCAGATGTATTTTCAGCATTGGCTCTAAAAATAGTGCCTGCGCAGTTCACCAATACATCAATCTTTCCATATCTTTCAATTGTTGTTTTAGCTACCTGATTACAAAATAAAGAATCACCAATATTACCAATAATTGGCTCCCTTGTATTAATCTCACTTGCTACTCGAACCGCAAGTTCCTTATTAATATCTACAATGATCACATTTGCGCCAGCTTCTGCAAACTTTCTTGCAGAAGCAGCGCCCATACCAGATGCACCGCCAGTAATAATTATTGATTTATCTTTCATAAATAATTACAATCATTTTTTCTTTTTTCGCTTCATCTGAAGCAGCTTCCAAGCGGCCTTAGGCAGTTTTTCTAATTCATTCATTTCTCCGGCTCCTTGAAGCCATTCTCCCCCATCAATGGTTACTACTTCACCATTGATATACCCTGCCTGCTCACTCACCAGATAAGATGCAAGGTTGGCCAATTCTTCATGTTCACCGACACGCTTAAGGGGTACGCGATTAATCATTTTCTTTTGAATACCTAATCCCGGTGGAGCCAATCTTGACCACGCCCCTTTTGTGGGGAATGGTCCTGGTGCAATGGCCACAGTTCGGATACCGTATTTGGCCCATTCTACGGCCAACGATCTTGTCATGGCCAATACACCTGCCTTGGCACATGCAGAAGGCACCACATATCCGGATCCCGTCCAAGCGTAGGTGGTAACAATATTCAGGATAACACCCCCATCATTCTCTCGCATGACCTTCCCGGCTGCTTGGGTACAATTGAATGTGCCATTTAATACAATATCCACTACCGTTTTAAATCCATTGGGGCTTAAGTCTTCTGTAGGGCTGATAAAATTTCCCGCAGCGTTGTTCAATAAAATATCAATGGAACCCAGTTCACTTACAGTTTGATCAACCATGGATTGTACTTGTTCTGGACCTCTCACATCACAAGTGATAGCCAATACCTTCCCACCATATTGACGTAGTTCTTCTGCAGTATTACCGATCACATCTTGACGACGACTGGTGATGACTAAATTTGCACCCAATTCTGCAAACCGAGTTGCCATGGATTTACCTAATCCAGTGCCACCACCAGTGATGACAATCGTTTTATCTTTTAATAATCCCGATTCAAACATTGTGTTTTAACCCCAAATCATTGAATTAATCTAAGTTCCATAAATAAAAAAGCCCTGCAAAAATGCAGGGCTTTTTTATAGTGATTATAAAACTAAAGTATTAGTTATAATTGGGAACCATCAATCACATTGAGGTGGACCATCCATGGGCCCATATTCTGCATGAATCTCATACTCTAAGATACATAGTTCTCTCAAATAATGTTGCTTAAATCCCTCATCTGGCACATTGGCATCTAACCATTGGCGAGTTCCATCAAGTGCTTCACCAGCGCAACCTTCACATCCTTGATCAGAATATTCAGCATGAGTTTTTTCTTCTAGATTCTCAGCTGCACCAATAAGGAAGTTCTTATCATCTTCATTGATAATTCCATTGGCGATCATATCATTTAAGAAACCCTCCAAACCCATAAAAATATGGTCTGCAGGTGTCATATCGCCGCCATCTCCGGCTGCCGCCATATGCTCAGCGTGATCAACTACGCCATCATCATTGGTATCGACTTCGTCGAACCTTTGATCAAAATTTGGATCATCACCAAATTTATCCCGGGCTTCTTCACGATCAACTACGCCATCACCATTTGTATCTATTTCTTCAAAAGGTGGAGGACCATCATGGCTATCACCATCATCTATACCAAGTTCATCTTTAATCATTTTATATTCATGTTCTCTATCTTCTTCTGCTACACCCATAACACGATCATAATGTTCTTGTTGTCCTTGTAATTGGTATGCTTCATCCGCCCAATAGGTATCACCATCTCCTGGGCCATCAGGGCCTTGTGCCACAGCAATATCATGTTCTCCACAATCCACAACACCATCATCATTGGTGTCGACTTCATCATACCTTTGATCAAAATTTGGGTCATCACCAAATTTATCCCGGGCTTCTTCACGGTCAATAACACCATCACCATTCATGTCCATTTCCTCACATGTAGGAGGTGAGCCTGGATTACCTGGGCCTGGGCCACAATTTACTGGATTGCCATCAGCATCTTCATACCAAACAGCATATGGGCCATCCTCAGGTGTACCATCACCATCCGAATCTAACCAGTATTCGTCTTGACCATTCATGATTGCAGCACAGTTACCATCCCAGTGGT
>CEVA01227741.1_pt1 | contig 19996 bp, 17 predicted proteins | sample 361521 | NCBI WGS metagenome assembly CEVA01 (sample SAMEA2622823, study PRJEB7988) | marine metagenome | isolation source: saline water (ENVO:00002010), including
CTTATGGTTTACCTGTCGTTGTTACCAACTGCTCGAACAACTATGGCCCATTTCATTTTCCTGAAAAGCTGATCCCACTAGTCATTTTAAATGCGTTAGAAGGCAAGGCATTACCTATTTACGGTGATGGTTCACAAATTAGAGATTGGCTATTTGTTGAAGATCATGCGCGTGCTTTATACACCGTTGCTAGTGAAGGTAAAGTAGGTGAAACATACAACATTGGTGGACATAACGAAAAAACAAACCTTGAAGTAGTAAAAACTATTTGTAGTTTGTTAGATGAGTTAGCACCAAGTAAAGATTTAGCAGAAGGGTATGCTTCGCTAATCACCTATGTTACAGACCGTCCTGGCCATGACCGTCGTTATGCAATTGATGCAGCTAAAATAGCCGACCAACTAAATTGGACACCTCAAGAAACGTTTGAGTCTGGTATTCGAAAAACAGTGCAATGGTATTTAGACAATCTAGATTGGTGCCAAAATGTTCAGGATGGCTCATATCAACGTGAGCGACTAGGTGCAGCCGGAGAATAATTGCTAGCTTCTGCAGCCTAAATTGAACGTTTCGATAAAGAAAATTGAGTGTAAAGTAAGCATACCTAAGCGCTCAGAACTGACCATTAAATGAAGTATGGAAATGAGTAATTCACAAATGAACAATGACAATTCATCATTACGCAAAACAAAAGGCATCATACTTGCCGGTGGTAGTGGTTCACGCTTACACCCAATAACTCAAGGTGTTTCTAAGCAAATATTACCGATTTACGATAAACCGATGATTTACTATCCATTATCGGTGCTAATGCTTGCTGAAATTAAAGATATACTCATCATTACAACACCTCAAGATCAGGCGCAGTTTAAAACACTATTAGGTGATGGCAGCCGTTTTGGTATCAATTTGAGCTACGAGGTACAGCCAAAACCTGAAGGCCTAGCGCAAGCTTTCATTATTGGTGAAGAGTTTATTGGCGACGACAACGTTTGCCTCATTTTGGGTGATAACATTTTTTATGGTTCTAACTTTTCACCAAAGTTAAAAGCCCATGCAAAACTTGACCAAGAAGCATGTATTTTTGCATATCAAGTAAACGATCCTGAAAGGTTTGGAGTTGTTGAAGTAGATGAAAACTTTAATGGTATTTCAATTGAAGAAAAACCGTTAGAGCCTAAATCTAACTATGCAGTAACCGGATTGTATTTTTACGATAACTCAGTTATTGAAAAAGCCAAAAAGGTCACTCCTTCAGCTCGTGGTGAGTTAGAAATCACAGCAATAAACCAAGCATATTTAGATGAAAAGCGTCTTAAAGTTGAAGTTCTAGGACGAGGCTTTGCATGGCTAGACACAGGCACGCACGACAGCCTGATGGAAGCGTCGCTCTTTGTACAAACTGTTGAAAAGCGCCAAGGCTTCAAAATAGCCTGTTTGCAAGAAATTGCTTATAAGCAGGGGTGGATCACTAAAGAGTCATTAATAGAGCAAGGGCAAGCTTTAAGTAAAACAAGCTATGGTCAGTATTTATTAAAATTGGCAGCAGGGAAAGCGCAATGACAGGCACGGTAAATCAGAACGTAAGTTCACAAAAGCCCTTTGATCTGATTGAGCTTTGGTTAGTACTTTGGAACAAAAAGTGGTTAATCATCTTTTTATCAATCGTTTTTAGTGCAGCAATTTTAGCCTACTCGTTAACCTTGCCAAACATGTATAAGTCGACGGTACTGTTAGCGCCGCAAAAGCAGCAAGAAAGTGGTGCCTTAGCATCACTAGGGCAGTTGGGTAGCTTAGCAAGTGTTGCAGGTATCAATCTAGGTGGTGCTGGTGATGACACTGCTGTGTATTTAGAGATCATCAAATCAAAAGACTTTCTATATAAATTTATTGAGCAAAATAACGTAAAAGTGAATTTATTCGCTGTAAAAGAATGGAATAGAGATTCTCAGCAGCTGGTAATCGATCCTGCGCTTTATAGCGATGGAAAGTGGAAAATAGACCAAGAGTCACAAGAAAGTCTAGAGCCTTCAATGTATGAAACATACGAGAGACTACTCAAAAAGCTTTCTGTACAACAAGACAAAGTAAATGGTTTAGTTAAAATTTCATTTGAGCATATCGACCCTCGCATCTCTAAGCAGTATGTAGAAAATATCGTTGCATTGATCAACAAATCGGTTAGAGAACGTGAAATAGCTGAGAAAAAAGAAAGCATTAAGTACTTAAATGAACAGCTATCAAAAACCAACGTAGCCGAAATGCAAAACGTGTTCTACACAATTGTAGAAGAGCAAACCAAAGCAATGTTACTTGCCGAGGTTCGTAAGGATTTTGCGTTCAAGATTATTGAAAGCCCTATCGTTGAAGAACGAAAGTCATCTCCTAACAGAGCGGTTATTTGTATTCTTGGTGCTATTTTTTCAGGGTTTTTTGTTTGTGTAAGCATCTTATTACTACATTTTGTTCGTATTAATAATCGTCAGCGCAAAGGTGATTAAGCCAAAGTGATAAGGTTATAACTTGAACGCTGACGACTCTCTCGGCTTTGCTGAACAACAACAGCAAGTAAATACCAAGCTATTAATCACTGGCTGCCTGTTGCTTGCAGGTTGGTTATTTTTGCCATTTTTAGCTTGGGTTGCGGGCGTATTTATTTACGCCTTCGCAGTGCAAAAAACCAAACTTGATAGTGCAATCGTCTTTTTTGTTGTGTTCTCGTTATCTGTGCTGATTGCTTCGCGTCATATAGGGTATCTTTGGGGGGGAGCAGATGATATGCCCTCTTACTTAATGGCCTATGAGCGTTATAGCAGCTTTTCTAGCATGTTACCCACCTCATTACTGTATGCAAAGCATGCAGACTTCTTATTCGCTTTATATAGCTGGGTTGTAGCGAGCTTAACTAATAATCACTCATTCCTTTACTACTTTATAACGCTAGCAGTTACCTACCTGTTAATTTGGAAATTTTGTAAGTTAGTTGATAATCCTAGTCCACTGCTGTGCTTTTTAATGATTGTATTTTTTTATAAGTTCTTTCAAAGTCAGTGGCACTTGATCAGAGCATGTATGGCTGTGCCTATTTTACTCTATGGAATTTGGTACTCACAAACGAATAAGAAACATGGCATAGCTATTTTTTTCTTAGGAAGTTTAATGCACTTTTCAACAAGCTTTTTACTACTTCCTTTGCTTATTTTTAGTAAGCATTTAAACCGACGTTGGAATATTGAACAATTAATCTTGTTGATTTTAGGGTTTGTTTTTGCAGCAATTTTTGGGGTGTTAGCAATTAAAGGAGTAGGTTCTGTTATTAATCATTACATGATTAATAAAATTTTAACGCGCTTAGTTTTTGAACCTAGTTTTTCAAAACTACCTTCTTTGTTATTTTTTATTTTCGTCACGATTATCGCATTACCTGGCTATATAAAAACAACAAGCCCAACGTATATTCGATTATTTAATATGATGAGCTTTTTAACATTGCTCAGCTTTATTGCGCTGTTTTTTATAGGTGATGAGTTACATCGTATTTTATTGCCGTTGTACCTTCTGTATGCCCCTTTAATGTTGTTAGCATTTCAGTACATAACACCCAAATTAATAACAGGCAGCTTTTTATTTTTAGTTATCGCTTTTCATATGGCCGCATTTTCTTATGTGCTCCTGATTAATGAAAGTAACTTTTTTTATCAAGATGAAATACATAGACACCCGATAGAAAACAAAGGGTTAGATTACTTCTTGACCTTTAAGCACTATAGCGAAACAGATATTACTTATTACGATGGTTACCGAAACAAGTAAGCGCGATATATTACCTAGGCTTTTAAAATGAATAAATTAATTACTGTCATCATACCAACGTACAAACGTGCGCATGCATTACCTAAAGCAATCGCAAGTGTACAGGCTCAAAGCTATGAGAACTGGGAAATAGTGATTGTTGATGATAATGATCCTAGTAGCGATGCGCGCGCCCAAACCGAAGCTGTAATGGCACAATATGCTGATGAACAGCGAATTAAGTATATTCGACATAGTGCGAACAAAGGGGCTTGCCAAGCGCGTAATACCGGTGTTGATTTTGCTCAAGGTGAATATGTAGCATTTTTAGATGATGATGATCTGTGGCTACAAACTAAACTTGAACAGCAAATAGCCGCATTAGAGAAAAGCAATGCAGCCATTTGTTACTCCGATATGTATTTAGAGTATCAAGGCTGGAAAAAGTACTTTGGCTGCCTTGGAGCCGATAACTTATACGAATCGTTACTAAACCAAGGTTATGGTATTTGCACATCCGTCTTATTGATTGCAACTGATGCTATCCGCGATGTTGACGGCTTTGATAACAGCCTACCCAGCATGCAAGACTATGACTTACTGCTACGCCTATCAAAAAAATACCCTGCAATTCACTTAGCCGAAGCACTTATTACTTACCAACTTGCTGATGATGGTATTTCATGTAATCCGGTATCAAAAGCGAATGGTCATCGTGCAATTATAGAGAAGTACGAAGCAGAGTATCTTCACCTTGGCTTAAATAATGGCTTATCAAGACAGTTCGAAAGTTTGGCTGACTTTGAGTTACGTAGCGGTAACCGTATGATGGCAATAAAAAAATACACCCATGCTTTAAAGTTAAAGTTATTAAACCCACGTGTAATAGTTAAATTACTGGTTGGGGCGGTATTTGGTAAAAAGCCTCTTGAAGCCTACTTACAACGACGTCAACAACGTACGTCTGTTAATACAAATGCAGCGTCATAAGGATAAATAAAATGCGTGGCATGTATTTAAATTGCGATCCAAAGTCATTACCGGCTTCTTTTGCTGCAATGTCCGACAATAGCAAGCTATATCAATTTCCTGAAAATATTGCCGATGGTTATTTGATTTACGATACCAATGCTTGGTCGACTCCGCCGCTAGCGGTTTACCAAGAGCAAGTATTTATTGCTTCAGGTTGGTTTATATATAAGCAAAAGTTAAACCCCCTTGCTTTACTTGCCAAAGATATTGTTGAGCGCGGACCAAGCGTATTAAACGATATTTTAGCGGGTGTATTTGTCATCTTTTGGAAAAATGACGAACAACAAACTTTGCTAACAGATCCACTCGGCTTATCAACACATTATATTGATAGACTTGCGAATGGGCTGCGAATTGCGCCAAGCGTTAAAGCTCTTCTTACACAAGAGCATACACTAAATAATGATATGCAAAGTATTCTTCGTAAAAAGCAGCACTTGTTTGGTAATTACACGCTTTACAATGAAATTGAGCGCCTACAGCCAGGTGCGGCGATTACTTCTGGAACAGAGCAGAGTTACTTTACATTTTATGACGGCAGAGCAATAGAAGACCTTGGAGAGTATGTAAATACATTAACTGAATTTTGGCCCTACGATACCCGAATTTTGCCTTTAAGCAGCGGCCTAGACTCTCGTTATCTATTGGCCAATGGTGCTTATAAATATGGTTTTACTTACGGACCCGAAGGTTCGCCTGAACGCAAAATAGCAGGGCATTACCAGCAAGACTTTGAACACTACCATGCCTTTGACTTTAATGAGCAGCCGCTTCATGAACAAGAACAAGCAATTTTGGACGAAATGGCGTTTGCCACATTAAAGCCTATTAATCGTTTGTATACCAATTATCACTACATTGCACAGCACTATAACCAAGCCTCTACTTTTTATGACGGTTACTTAGGTGATTTATTTCAGCGCGGCACCTACATAAACTTTAAGGGCAAGCGAGGAGAGCTATTAAAGTTAGTGCCATTTGTTTATCGTTTTATCAACTTTAGCGCACATAAGTTACTTCGTTTACGCTATAAAGAACTGACTAACGGCGAATTTGAGATACTGTGGCAAGATTTCAAAGTTAAAACTGCTAACCTAGAATTAAATGATTATCAAAAAGTGACTTACTATGAGTTTGTGTATGGGCGAGGTGGTCGCTATACCGTATTTGGTAGTAATGTATTAGCCGCACAATTTTTTACAATAGTTTCACCATTTGCCTCTCGAATTGTTTTTGACTCATTTATTCAACAAGACTATTCACGAGCGGTGTCTTATCGTAATTTAAAATCATTATGGTCAAAAACTGCTTCAAAGTATAAAAATCAGGTTGTCGAATCGGGATACTCCCCACAAACACCTGCTATTTTTATCCCTTTTATACAGCTAGCATACCGATTAATGTTTCATTTTATACCTTCGCGCGCCAATTATGGCGTTAAGCTTAAGCGTATGGAGAAACAAAACAAGTGAGCAATTTACGTGTATTACTGCTATCGAATATGGGGCCAAGTAAAAACAAGCCAAATTCGGGACGATTTGTTTTTAACCAGTACGAGAGCTTAAAAAAGCAGGGTAATTGCCATGTTGATTTTTATTATTTAGATCAAGAAGAAAAGTCGGGAATTGCTAAGTTATTGCGTTATCCTTTGTTCTTTTTGCGTTTTGTGCTTGGTTATATTTTTTCGTTTAAAAAGTACGATATCATTCATGTTCATTTTTACTTTCCAAATATTTTATTCGCTATTGCTTATAAATTATTACGTAATTGGCGAGCAAAAATCGTTGTTACTTTTCACGGTAGCGATATTTATTTGTATCCAACACCTGGGCCAGTTTATCGGTTTAGCTCAGGTTTTGTTGATAAGTTTATTTTTGTGAGTGAAAAATTAAAGCAGCGATTTTTTAAGCCTGTTTCTGCAAGTGTGCTAAGTGCGGGTGTGAATGACCTATTTTATGAGCCACAGACAACCGCAATAAAACAGTTCGATTTTGTTTTTGTAGGTAATTTAAATAAAAACAAAGGCATTGATAGGCTCGAAGCAATTTTAGAAAATTTTCAGCGTAAGTTAACGGTAGCGATAGTAGGGTCAGGTGATAGTTCGTTTATAGAGCGTCTCGCTAAAAACGAGAACGTGAGCATTCGTTACTTTGATTATTGCAGTGCACAACAGCTGGTTACAATTTATAACGAAAGTTACATGTTGATTAATTTATCATATAATGAATCATTTGGTTTGGTAATGGCGGAAGCAATGGCGTGTGGTTTACCTGTAATAGCGACACAGACCGACGGCAGCACCGCGCAAGTACTAAATGGCGAAAATGGCTTTTTAATTCCAAATGACGAAAACGTATGTGTTAACGCAACGTCTGCAATAGAGCAAGTTTTGGACTTATCAGAACAAGACTATTTAACAATGCGCCTCTGTGCAATAAAGTCTGCCGCACCATACCAGTTATCCTCTGTAACAGAGGAAATATTAAAGATATACGCTAAATTGAGAGTTGATAATGAATAGTGTAAATGTAGGTGGAATAGACGTTTTGGCCTATAAATCAATTGATGAACTTATTGATACTTCAATTTTAGTACCTGAGGGCGTAAAGCCAGGTGTTGCAGTTGCAATAAACCCTGAAAAGGTGATGGCAGCGAATATTGACCAACAGGTTATGAGCACGTTGCAACAAGCTACCTTAAGATACCCAGACGGTATTGGTGTGTCTTATGTAATGTCAAAGCGATTAAAGCAGCCTGTGGCGCGCATTCCTGGCTGTGAGCTTTGGGAGCGTTTAATGTTACGTTCTGCAGAGAATAATGTGCCAGTATTTCTATTAGGCGCAAAAGAGTCTGTGGTACATGAAGCTTATAAAAAATTGCTAGCGCAAGGCGTAAATGTTGTTGGTTATCGAAACGGTTATTTTTCTGCTAGCGAAGAGCAGCAAGTTATTGAAGAAATAGCTAACTCAGGTGCAAAGCTTGTAAGTGTTGCTTTAGGGTCGCCTCGTCAAGAGTTATTTATTTTTGAGTGTCAGAAGTCGTGCCCATCTACCTTTTTTATGGGAGTAGGCGGAACCTATGACGTGTTTACCGAAAATGTAAAACGAGCACCTGCCGCTTTTAGAGCCGTAAACTTAGAGTGGCTCTACAGATTATTAAGCCAGCCAACAAGGATATTGAGGCAAAGTAATTTAATTAAGTATTTTTATTACTACCTTACAAAAAAAGTTTAAAGTTGCCCAGGGCTGGGTTTTTACAAAAGTTAATTTAAATTAGGGGTTTAAATGTTATTTAAAACTGTATCAGTCGTTGGGCTTGGCTATATAGGCTTACCAACTGCAGCTGTTATTGCATCACGCGGAATTAATGTTATTGGGGTTGATGTAAGCCAACATGCTGTAGATACAATAAACGCAGGGAATGTGCATATTGTTGAACCAGACCTTGATATGGTGGTACGCAGCGCAGTTAAAGCCGGTAATTTAAAGGCAGTAACAAAGCCAGAAAAAGCAGAAGCATTTATGGTGGCTGTTCCAACCCCTTTTAAAGAAGACTACCAAGCAGATTTGAGCTACATAGAAGCTGCAGCAAAAGCAATTGCGCCAGTACTCGAAAAAGGCAATTTAGTTATTTTAGAGTCAACTTCGCCTGTTGGGGCAACAGAAGAGCTTGCAAACTGGTTAGCCGAAGCACGCCCAGACCTAACTTTTCCACAAACCGCTGGTAACGAAGCTGATATAAACATTGCACATTGCCCTGAGCGAGTATTGCCAGGTCACGTTTTGCGTGAACTTGTAGAGAATGATCGCGTTATAGGCGGTATGTCGGAAGAGTGTTCGAAAAAAGCAGTTGCCTTGTATAAAACCTTTGTTGTGGGTGAATGTTTACTAACAAACGCCAGAACAGCAGAGATGGCAAAGCTAACAGAAAACTCATTTCGTGATGTAAACATTGCGTTTGCAAACGAGCTATCAATGATATGCGACAAGCTAGATATTAATGTTTGGGAGCTTATAAAGCTTGCAAACCGTCATCCGCGAGTAAACATTTTAAACCCAGGCCCTGGTGTGGGTGGTCACTGCATTGCTGTTGATCCATGGTTTATTGTTAGTTCTGCGCCAGAAACTGCAAAACTAATACGTCAGGCTCGTGAAGTTAACGACGCTAAGCCTCATTATGTTTTAAAGCAAATAACTGATGCAGCTGATCAATTTAAAAAGCCAGTGATAGCGTGTTTAGGTATTGCATTTAAAGCAGATATTGATGATTTACGCGAGAGCCCTGCACTCGATATTACCAAAATGCTAGCGCAAAACAACGAAGCCGAAGTGCTAGTTGTTGAGCCAAATATCAACGAGCTACCAGAAGCTCTAGCAGCGTTAGGCGTTAAGTTGGTTTCAATTGAAGAAGCGCTTGAGCGCAGTAATACATTAGCTGTGTTGGTTGATCATAAAGAATTTAAGGCCATACCTGCAGAGCAAGTGGCTAGGAAAGTTGTTGTTGATAGCCGCGGAATTTTTTAACTCATATAAGTAGATTAAGTAAGCCTGCCATTTTTGGCAGGCTTTTGTGTTTAGGATAATAGATGAAAGTTTTAACCGTATTTGGTACCCGCCCAGAAGCAATTAAAATGGCACCGTTAGTTCTTGCGCTCGAAAACGATGCAAGAATTGAAGCTAAAGTGTGTGTAACTGCACAGCACCGAGAAATGCTTGACCAAGTATTGGAGCTTTTTCAAATTACGCCTGATTATGATTTAAACATAATGAAAGCAGGGCAAGACCTATACGACATCACCAGTAAAATTTTACTCGGCCTACGTGATGTGCTTGATGAGTTTAAACCAGATTGGGTGCTTGTGCATGGTGATACAACCACTACATTTGCAGCATCAATGGCCGCTTTTTACAAGCAAATTAAAGTAGGGCACGTAGAAGCAGGTTTACGTACAGGTAATTTGTATAGCCCATGGCCAGAAGAAGCAAACCGCACATTAACGGGCGTATTAACAGCAAAACATTTTGCCCCTACGCAAGCGTCTGCCGATAACTTATTACGTGAACACGTATCAAAAAACGCTATTTTTGTAACGGGTAACACGGTAATAGATGCATTACTGCAAGTTAAAAATAACGTATTGCCAAAAGACGATGTACAGCAGCAGCTAACTGACAAGTTCGCTGATATTTTAGATAAACCTTATGTACTCATTACAGGTCATCGTCGCGAAAGCTTTGGTGGTGGGTTTGAGCGAATTTGCCAATCAATTTCGTCGCTGGCCTCAAAATATCCTGACTATAACTTTGTATATCCTGTGCACTTAAACCCAAATGTACAAGAACCGGTTAAACGCTTGCTGGCAGATAAAAGCAATGTAAAGCTTATCGATCCGCAAGACTACTTACCTTTTGTATTTTTAATGAATCAAGCGTATTTAATTTTAACAGACTCAGGTGGCGTACAAGAAGAAGCTCCAAGTTTAGGTAAGCCTGTGTTAGTAATGCGTGATACCACCGAGCGCCCAGAGGCTGTAGCGGCAGGTACCGTTAAGTTAGTAGGCACAGACACCGATAAAATTATAAACGCGGTGAGTGAGCTGATTGAAAATAAAGAAACATACAAAGAAATGAGCTTTGCACATAACCCCTATGGCGATGGAAAAGCATGCGAGCGCATTATTGAAGGGTTATTTGCTAAGTAACCACCTAAGACTAAGCTATATCAGATTGAGAGTTTAGCTATTCTTATTGTAAGACAATGCTCGCTTGTTGGTATAACTACTTATACCAACAAGCGTTTTTTAAACACTGCCAAACTACATAAAATTCAAAACAGTTTTACAGAGGAACTCTAGCTTGAAATATGCAGGCTTGCCTGTATAATGCACCAAACTTAAGGATGTTCCTATGTAAATGGATAGTAATGCAAAGTTGCTAAATTACACATAAATAAGTCAGTTAAGCCTTCGACTTTAATTACTCCTAAAAAGAACTCCATTAATGTACAAAAGCTTAGCTAAACTAAGTAGTTTTAATTTTAAATAGCCTTTAATTTACATGGGGTTAGCATAGCTTAGTTTAGATAGGTTTATAGTTGGCAAAGGTCTAGGTTTAGGGCCTTGTTAACTTGCGTATAACAAGCCGTCATGCTTTAATTGATCAGCTTTAAAATAAGTAAGTATTAACTTATATAATAATCTTTTAGGAAGAAGAATGGCGTTCAAATTTAAACTCCTTGTAGCAACTTTATCTCTCCTCTCTGTAAGTGCGTGTACAATCATACCGGGTAGTCATTACGAAGGTATTGATTCAGGCGCTCAAGTAGAAAATTTAGAAAAAGACCTCGAAAAAGTCAATATTCAAGTTATTGATTCTTCTTTAATAAATATCCAAAAACGCGAAGTTAAAAAGGTTAATACAACAAACCGAAAAGGTATTGATACCTCTGATTATCAATACCGTTTAGGGGTGGGGGATGTATTAACCATTGGTGTATGGGATCATCCAGAGTTAACTATTCCTGCAGCTGTACAACGTACAGCCGAGTTTGATGGTTTTCGTGTAGCAGAAGATGGCACAATAACCTATGCATATGCCCCTCAAATTCCAGCAGCTGGACGCACTGTTGCCGAAGTGCGCGAAGACCTTGTAAAGCGCTTAAGTCGTGTTATTGAAAACCCGCAAGTTGACATAAAAATAGTAGGCTTTAGAAGCCAAAAAACCTATGTAACGGGCGAAGTAGAAAACCCAGGTGTTTACCCAATTACAGAAATCCCACTCACAATTATAGACGTATTAAACAATGCTGGTGGTATTACTGCTCGTGCTGATTGGCGTGAAGTAACCTACACGTCGGGCAATAAAACAGAAATAATCCGCCTAGATGACTTTTACAGCCATGGTGATATTTCGCAAAACCGTTTATTAAAACATGGCGATATTGTGCATGTTAGCCGTAACGACAAACACCAAGTGTATGTGTTGGGTGATGTAATTAAAGCAGGCACGGTAGATATTGACCGCTATGGCTTAAACCTAGCACAAGCATTAAGCGATACCGGTGGTATTAGAGAAGCCACTGCCGATGCAAACGGTATTTTTGTATTACGTAAGCGCGACCTAGCCAAAGATGGCGTAATTGCAGACGTATACCAATTACATGCTAAAAATGTAGCAGCACTGGTATTAGCAGAGCAGTTTGAGTTAAAGCCGCACGATATTGTGTATGTAACTTCTGCACCGCTTGCACGCTGGAACCGCGTAATAAGCCTATTGTTACCGTCTATTGCTACGGTTGATTCAATTAACGATGTAGCCAATACAAACTAAGGATAAGTATGTTTGACTCAGTATTAGTAGTGTGTGCTGGCAATATTTGCCGTAGCCCAACTGCCGAGTATGTACTTAAAAATAAGTTACAAAACAAAGGGATTACTGTTACTTCGGCTGGTTTAACCGCATTAGAAGGTAAACCAGCCGATGCCACTGCTCAGCAAATTGCTGAGCAGCATGGTATTAACATGGCAGAGCACCGCGGCCAACAAATAAATTCAGCATTAGTACAGCACAACAGCGTTATTTTGGTGATGGAACAACGTCATTTAACTGACTTATGCGCACGTTACCCTCAAGCAAGAGGTAAAACGTTTTTGTTAGGCAAATGGCTGAACGACACTGAGATCCCCGACCCATATCGTCAAAGCTTAGAAGCATTTACTCATGTTTATGAGCTAATCGACAGCGCATGCAGCGCTTGGCAAAAGTATTTATAAGGAAACTGCATTAATGAATGCTCAGCCTTCAACGCTAAATAATAGCAATCGAACCACACAAACTAGCCAGCAAGAGTCGCAAGAAATTGATTTAATGGCACTACTGGGTGCTTTACTCGACCGTAAATTTTTTATTATGGCCATTACTGGCGTGTTTATGGTACTGGGTGTTATTTATGCTTTGTATGCAGCGCCTGTTTACCAAGCTACCGCCATGATACAGGTAGAAGACAACAGCGCCACGGTACCTGGTTTTGATGACATGAGCGGCATGTTCGAAAGTACCTCGGCCGCAGTAACCGAAATTGAGTTATTAAAATCGCGCTCTGTAATTGGCGAGGCAGTCGATAAACTAAACCTAGATACGGTAGTTAAACCTAAATTATTCCCACTAATAGGCAACCGCGCATACCGAAGCTTTAAACCAAGCTCACCGGGTGAACTGGCCGAGCCAAGTTTTGGTGCAAGCTCATATGCATGGGGCGGCGAGAGCATTGATGTATTTAGGTTTGATGTACCTAGCTTTAATATTGGAACTGAGTTTGTTGTGGTAGCACAACAAAATAACCAATTGGCATTGTTAAACGAAGAAGGCGAAACGGTATTAACTGGGCAAGTAGGGCAAGAACTTACTAACGGTGTTATTGAGCTAACGGTACGTAGCTTAAACGCACGCCCGGGTACCGAGTTTATTATTACCAAACGTGATCGTTTAAATACCATTTCAGATTTACAAGCTGCTATAGGTGCAAGCGAAAAAGGTAAAGATTCTGGTATTATTAATCTAACGTTGGAGCATACTGATTCAATGTATGCAGAGAAGGTACTTGAGCAAGTGGCAGGTATTTATGTGCGCCGCAATGTAGAGCGTAATAGTGCAGAGGCGCAAAAGTCACTTGAGTTTTTAGAGGTACAATTACCTGAGGTTAAAAAACAACTCGAGTATGCCGAAAAGCGCTTTAACGATTACCAAATTAAACAGCAATCAGTAAACATTACGCTAGAAACACAAGGCGTGCTTGATCAGATTGTGCAGCTAGAAACAAAACTGCAAGAGCTAGAATTACAACGCTTAGAGCTTAGCCGTAAATTTAAAAAAGGCCACCCTGCATACCAAGGTATACTTGAACAAATTAAAGCGGTACAAAAACAAAAAGATGACCTAACAAGCGAAGTAACTAATTTACCATCTACCCAGCAAGAGTTATTACGTTTAACCCGCGACGTTGAGGTAAGTAACCAGATATACACCATGTTACTGGCTAAGACTCAAGAGCTCGATATTGTGCGTGCTGGTACTGTAGGCAATGTACGTATTATTGATCACGCAGAGGTAAATACATCAAAACCAGTTAAGCCTAAAAAAGCACTAATTGTGGTAATGGCAACGATGCTGGGTGGTATGCTTGCGGTGGCGATTGTATTAGTGCAAAAAGCGCTACATAAAGGCATTGAAGACCCTAGCGAAATTGAGGCAATGGGCCTACCTGTTTACGCAAGTGTACCGTATTCAGACCACCAAGATCAGTTAGTATCATTTGGTAAGCTTAAAAACCGAAAAGCCACCCAAGCCAATACTATATTGGCGGTTGAAAACCCAGCCGACTTAGCAATAGAGGCGCTACGTAGCCTACGTACCAGCTTACATTTTGCGATGATGGAGGCAAAAAATAACGTTATTGCTATATCGGGCCCAAGCCCGGGTGTAGGTAAATCATTTATATCTGTTAACCTAGCAACCGTGTTAGCACAGAGTGATAAAAAGGTACTAATAATTGATGCCGATATGCGTAAAGGCTACTTACAAAAAGCCTTTAACGAAAAGTGGGAAAACGGCTTAAGTGACTTTTTATCTGGCCGATTAGAGCTTAAAAATGTAATTAAACAAACTAAAGTACCAAACTTACATTTAATTACCCGCGGCCAAGTACCGCCAAACCCATCTGAGCTATTAATGCATGAGCGCTTCTCAAAGTTGGTAGAAACTATTAAAGAGCATTACGACTTAATAATTATCGATACCCCCCCTATCTTGGCGGTAACAGACCCAGCAATAGTGAGTGCTCACGCTGGTAGTACACTACTTGTAACACGTTTTGGGCAAAATCATGCACGTGAGTTAGAGCTTACTAGAAATCGTTTTGAGCAAAATGGCATAGACGTGAAAGGCGTGGTATTTAACGGCATACTAAAAAAAGCCAGTAATGCTTATGGGTATTACGGATATTATAATTATGAATATAAAGCAGATAATTAAATAATATAATCGATTCAACTAAAAAGTCGATGGGGTTCTATTGATGAACTTTTCAGATTCAAAGAAGCTGATGCTGGCTCAACTTTTAACACCTTTTTTTAGGCTTGCATTTGCTTTTATTTTCATACCAATATTTCCAGAAGGCAATACTGTTCTTGAAATATTAATCATATCAGAGGTCCTCGCAACTGTTTCTTCTATGGGGAGGCAGTCTTTGATATCTTCTGGCAATGATCATACATACTTTAGCAAGTTAACTGATATAGTTATTTTATTATCTCTAGTATCAATTGTTTTCTATTTTAGCGCCACTAAACAGCAGCATGAATTATTACCTGCGATCATAGTCACAACTATATCTCTATGGGGACTCAATATATTATCTGCATTTTTCTTACGTAGGAGGAATTATAAACTTCTCGTTGCAGTGATTTTTTTTAGTTATACAGTATCTTTTTTTAGTTTGTACTCGAACTATGCTATAGCCATGATGTTCGCTTTTTTTTATTTTTTTCTTGAGTTTAAGTTACCACGGTTTTCGAAAAGAACGCCAGATAAGTTCTATTGTGGAGTGTCATCGTTTGTTGGACTGCTAACGCAAAAATTAGATATGCAATTATCAGTCTTATTTTTTGGTGCTGTTGTTTCCTCTGAGATATTCAAGTTAAATGCTCTTTACTTACCTTTAGCTATAATAGTTAGAATCTTTTCAAATACTGCACTAATAACAGGAAATACAACAGTAAAAAAAGGAAGTAAATTTTTTGTTTTTTGCTTTATATTTCCTTTTTTTTATACGGCAGTGATGGTTTTTGTCTTGGGTTTTTATGATGTGAATATACTGGGTACTTTAGAGAGTAAAATAATGATTTGGCTTAGTATACTTTTTTCTTGTTTTAATATACCTGTGAGGGAGGTTATCAGCTCTAAAGCAAATTCTGGTAATTTTAAACCTCTTCTAATACTTTCTATGGTAGGTGTTCTACCTCTAATAATGCTATTTTTTAGTTATTTTTTAATTAGAGAACTTAGTGTGAATGTCTTTATTTTTTCAGCTTACCTACTTCCTAGGTTACTAATGTGGATTTATGGTGTTTTATTTGTTTATTATCAGGAGAGAGGTAATCATGATAAAGTGTATTGACTTATTGTCTTACAACTCATCTCATGTTGGCTTTAATAGTTGTATTTTGAAATATATAAAAGAAGAAATCCATTATGTATCAGAAAGCAAACACATGGAGGCGATTTCCGAAAAATTGAATAAGCCGATATCAAGAAAAGTATATAAAAGAGGGCGTTTTTGGAAGTATATTAGGGATTTTTATTTTGTTTCCGAGGTATTTAAAAGTGGTGATTATGATAAAGTAATCATACTCGGGGCTACTGGAACTCAACTTTTTTTATTGTCATTAATCATGAAGATCTTTAAAACTAAAAGAGAAAAGATAAGGCTTTTTTATCATAGTGAGTTAGAGTTTTTAGATAACAAGAAAGGTATAAATAAATTATTTGCTAGATTTGCAGTAAAAAGCTTTAAGTTGAGTAATTTAATTAAAACGGCAGTGCTCAGTGAGCATATAAAAATGAATATGCTAAAAATGTCTGACGCATACGCAGGAGTAAAAGTTGTGAGACATCCAATGCCGAGTATTAATAAGAACTTTGTAATTAAACGTATAGAGAAAGCTGACACAGATGAGCCGAGATATAAGTTAGCTGTAATTGGCTTACTGAGAGGTGACACGAAGGACCTTAACACACCAATAAAATTGCGCAATTTAAAATCAATAGATACTAATTTTTTTGGTAGGCTCGGTCCGGAGAGTGATGAAATTGAATTGTCAGAAAATTGCAAAGTTGTAAAGAGTCATTATACGGATGATTGGCTAAAAAGTTGTTTGGAAGGAGTTGACTTCCTTCTACTATCTCCACTTATTAATTCATATAAGTATACAGCGTTAGGTACTGTTTCAGATTCTACTGAGTTTTCTCTTCCTTTAGTATGGATCGAGCATGAAGCATTAAAATCTTATGAATCTTTCCCTTTAGCATGTGTGGTAAATGATTACAGTGATTTTGAAGCAAAGGTACAAAGTTATGAAATACCTAGCATAAAGAGTGTTAGTGATTGGGTGGATGATTGGAATCATAGTTCAAAGAAAGAGCTTGATGATTTTATAAGGTAGGAGTTCATATGGTTTTTGTAAAGGGTTTATTAAAGTTATACAGGTCTTTCATATTTAACAAAAAGTATAATGGCTGCTTTAAAGGGCAGGATTTTCATTACTCTTTCACATGTGATAATCACAATGGATTGGAGTTTGGTAAGAAAGTTTACATTGGTCCAAACTGTCATTTTGATGCTAAAGGAGGAATAAAGTTAAAGGACTACTCTATAATAGCCCCTCATGTTAAAATTTGGAGTTATAATCATGATTTCAAAAGCGACATGGTCCCATACGGTAATGAGGATATTTTAAAAAAGGTTGTTATAGGAAAAGGTGCTTGGGTTGGTTTAGGGGCTATTATATTGCCAGGTACAGAAATAGGTGAAGGTTGTATAATAGGTGCAGGTTCAATTGTTCACGGTCAAATACCGCCTTATTCTTTAGTTAGACCTGGATATGCTACAACGGAGCCATTGGATATTGAGAAACGGAAAAACTATTTTAAACGGGAATTTTATTGATGTTGTATTTAAAGGCTTTAATTAATAAATTGGCTTTTCTAAAAAGTTCATTATTTAACAGTAATAGAAAGTATTATTTAGGGTATGTAGGCCGTAAGAACTATGGTGATGATTTGCTTTTTGAAATATTTCAATTAATAAATAATAATGAATATGTACCAGTTCTTGATATATTCTTCTTTCAAAAAAAAATTAAAGCTAATGATTTAGTTCTCGGAGGTGGTACTATAATTAATGGACCAATCTACTTAAAATCAATTTATAAGTTTAAAGTAATTCCTAGGCTTACCTTTTGTTCTGGTGTTATCCCTGGTGAAATGGCTAGTGAATGGATTACTAGTCTAGAAGCTACCAATGTTTATACTAGATCTAAAGAGAGTGCAGAGATGTGGATAAAGTCGGGGGGGGTTGCTAAAAGTTACGTAGATCCAGGGGTTTATACTTCTATTTTATATCCAGAAAGCAATTTTTCTCAAAAAAGTACCACAAAAGAAAACTATTTGCTTTGTCCACACGGTAAGCACTCATCGATGAGCTTTTTTATTGAATTAATAAAATCAATCCTTTCTGATAAAAAGAGAAATGTAACATTGTTTGCATCTAGCTTCGAAGATTTGAAAATTTGTAGGCACCTCACTTCATTATTTAACTTAAAAGTTATTAAAGGTTGGTTAGATATTGCTGAATCTAATAAAGCTATTTGTCAAGCTGATTTTGTTATCTCTACTCGTTTGCATCCCTCTGTTGTAGCTGCTAGTTACGGTACACCTTTTTTGATGATTAGTTATGAAGAAAAACAAAAAGAGTTTTTAAGTAGTATTGGATGTAGTGATAGACTTTTTATTGAAAGCGACGAGCTCATAAATGCTTTATATATTAACGATATTAAGCGTGGTATTACTAGCGGTGTAGAATATTGGCATAAAAGGTATCCTGATTTTATTAATGTATTTGGAAGTTAAGATTTAATTATGCTTGCAATCCCTATAGTCGTGATATTTTTTATCTCTGCGATAACTTTTTTGGGTATCACTTCTCTATACTCTTTTTGTTCTGCATTATTGATTGCTCTAACTATTAATTTTCGAGCTTTCTGGCTGGTTGTTGTACCTGCTTTATTAGTGCAGTCAGGATTTGAGAAAACAGTATATTTTGACCGAGAGTTAAGTTTTAATAGTTTATTTGATGTAGCTTTAATCCCTGATTTATGGCTTGTAGTTTTTTTTGTACGTGGATTATCATTTTTCTTCCTCTCAAAAGAGAATCGGGGGTCTCTAATAAATGGGAAAGCTATTTCTCTTGTGTTTTACATGTTGTTTACACTTGTCTTTGGTACGCTTGTATTTAGTATTGTTAACGTTCCTTTATATACTTTTAATAAAGCGCCTCTAAAATTCGTTTTGTTCTGTTGTTTAGCAATTGTTGTCTATGAAGAAATAAAAAACAAGAATATAAATTATATCCAAGAAGGGTTACTTTTAGCTGTAATTTTAGGAGGGGTTTTTCGTTTGGCATTTTTATACGGTGATGCAGTGAAAGACCCAGGAGTATATACTTTTATAGGTGTTTTTATATCCGTCTTTATGGTTGTAAATGGGAGTGGAATAAAAACTAGGTTACCATCTTCTAAATTCTTTTGGTTTGCAATTCTCTTTCTTCATTTAAGCGTGTCTAGAACTGAAATTATTTTATTTGTACTATCTTTGAGTTTGCTGATAATTAATTTAAAAAATGTTGGTAGAAATGTTGCTGTAAGTTATATTGCTGTTATTTTATGCTTTCCTATAGCTTTTTTTCTATTAATTAACTTTTCTCCTGAAAGTGTCAGTAATTATTTCAGCCACAAGGTTAGTTTCTTTTCAACACTCAGAGATGGAGCTGAGTTGGGAGACTCAGCTTCAGTTAGATTGTTTACCTTCTTCAATCTATTGTTTGGGGAGACTAGTAATTTCATTAATACGCTCTTTGGGTATGGTTTTTTTGGGTATATTAATTTTAATGAGTTTTATACTGATTCTATAATTAGTGAGGGAGCTTTTTCTTCGGAGGAAATAATAGGGAATAAATATTATAAACTTCATTTTTTTCTAAATAATGTTATTTTTTACTTCGGGATGTTGGGACTGGTTGTTTATAATTTTGTTTTTTATAGATTCTATAGTCTGTCACAAAAAGGCTTGAGTGTTATTGTTATTTTATATGCTTACTTGAATGTCTTTTTTCGACAAGAACTTATTGTTTTATTCCCAATAGTTTTGTATGTGTTCTCATCTGTACAGAAGAAGGATGAGTGTTAATGAAAGGAATTGATATGATTTTACCAATTATTATGGCAGGTGGCTCAGGTACACGACTATGGCCTCTATCACGTGGCAACTATCCAAAGCAATTTTTAAAGCTTAACGGCGAGCAAACCATGCTTCAAGATACGCTAACTCGTTTAACGGGGTTA
>CEVA01050593.1_pt1 | contig 19935 bp, 15 predicted proteins | sample 361521 | NCBI WGS metagenome assembly CEVA01 (sample SAMEA2622823, study PRJEB7988) | marine metagenome | isolation source: saline water (ENVO:00002010), including
CGCGGGCAGAATGCGCGGCACACGGGTCGGGTGATGACGAAGTAACCCCATCAACGGCGAGCCATACTGGGTATAGGAACATTACAGATTGATTCGCCCAAGAAAACGTAAGCCCACACACGATCCAGAATTATCCATCGAGCGAAATGGCTACATTCTATCCATCTCTTTACCCAGGTCCTCCGACCCCGAATAAACCGGAGTTTGAGGTGTTTGAGATCCTCCGCAAGTTGCCGGATCAATACACCGTTTTCTACTCCAAGAAATTTAAGGGAACAGGGTCTTGGAAGGAAGAGAGTGAGATAGATTTCATCATTTTTGACGGGGCCAAATTCCTTCTTTGCCTGGAAGTGAAGGGGGGAGTCATCGAGTATAACGGAGAACAAGAACGCTGGCTTCAAAATGGAAAACAGATGAAACGTTCGCCTGATCGGCAGGCATCTGCAGCGATGAGTAATGCCCTGTCCTTTCTGGGGCCGGATGCCAGAAATCTTAATGTGGGCTGGGCACTAGGTTTCCCAAATTGCTGCTTGCCCAATAATTTCAATCCTCCAGCCGGCATGCCAGACCCCATCATCATTGACCAAGAACGTTTCAACCATGTGGAGCAATCGATCCAAAAGACTGGCCAATATTATGTAGATCGACACAAAAGATCAGGTGTTTCTGGTGCGACTGCAAAATCTATCATCAATCGGCTGACCCGCAGCATAGGTTTTGTCTCCAAAGTGGGCGTTCGCATCGAACGAGACTACCAACAACTTTTAGAAGTGACTGAAGAGCAATACAAAGTGCTCGAAGATTTAGAGATTAACGAAAAGACCATCGTCCGCGGCTTTGCCGGCACGGGTAAAACGGTTTTGGCTACAGAGTATGCTCGGCGCATGGAAACGCAGGGGAAAAAAGTTCTCTTCCTCTTCTATAATCGTTTCATCGCCAACAAAGTATCTCGCAGTTTTGATCGAGATTCGGAAATTAACTGCACCCGTTTCCAGAAATTTGCCAAGGCAGCCATTGACCAGGCGGATCCGGATTGGTGGAACACTCATTACCGAAAGAACGACGACAGTTTCTGGGAGGAAGAAATTTCCTTAAAACTCGTAGATCTCACTCACGATGAAGCCGATAAATTCGATGCCATCATCGTTGATGAAGGGCAGGACTTTAAGCCGGATTGGTTTGAGTATTTGGAAGGGTTACTGGTTGATTCTGAAGAGAGCCGGTTCGTGGTTTTCTATGATGAACATCAGGACGTGTTTGGCCGCTGGTCAGATCTGCCTTGGGGAGAGAAAGGTGCTGCCCGCAAACAGTTGACGGAAAACTGCCGGAACACTAAGTCGATCATTAATTATCTGAATGATAAGCGGTCCACGGGCATGACACCCTTCAAACGATCGCCGGACGGAGAAAAAGTAATCGAACGGCGTGTTTCCGGGCCGGACGAGGCCAAGGGAAAGATTCTGGAGGACATAACCGGTGTATTGAACGAAGGGGTCCTGCCGGGTCAAATTGTGGTTTTACTAAACCCAGGCAAAAAAGAATCGTGCTTGGCCGACGTTACCAAGATTGGGAGAGTGAAATTCGAGTCGGTCAGTCGCTACTACGATGAGCGATCTCGTTTCATCCAGTTTACGACGATCAACATGTTCAAAGGCTTGGAAGCGGACGTTATATTCGTTGTGGCTTGCGAAAGATATGAGGAGAGGGCACTCTCCGAAATCCTATATGCCCAAGGCTCCCGAGCTCGGACCCTGTTATGTGTGTATTTATATGCGGCTGCTTGAATAAATCTTTGTGGCCGATAAGTTTGCTCGAAATGGATATTGATAAATTAGACCGTAATCTGACCAAGGCACTGAAACTGTTGATTAAAATGCCCTCGGACGGCTCGAAAGTGTTAAAGTCAAAACAGCATATAAGAGACATTTGCAGCTGGGTTAGCGGGGAGGAAATCCTCGGAATAGTGAAATGGATTGCGGATGATTATTTGCAGTCTTTAAGACAAAAAGAGCCTTGTGATACTGAGAAGCTGATCACCAGTATTAAAACCTTATCCGAAAACGGATTCACTACTTCATCAAGTCTTATCTTCATCCACTCACTAGAAATATTGAAGGATCTGGGATGGAAAAAAACTCTATTATTGGCTCCTGACGCAGTCGCACTGGAAGCGTGGCGTAAAAAAACAAAAATGTCGGTTGGTGCGTTCGAAGAAAAATTGCTGGAATCAAATTCTTATGAAACAGCAGGAGCTGATTGGCTTCTCTTGCGGGCCAATCCGACCAAGATAATCGGCTTGATCGAATCGTTTTTGTCCAAACAGAACCGGCCTAGCCATTTGCCGGCCTGGAGCGAGTCGCTCAACACTGCTCTGAAAAAGGATTCAAAGGGTGCCCTCTTAAATACCATTCTTTTCCATTCCTGGAAAGATTTAGGATGCCTAAATACATTGGCGGACATAGTTCGGTTAAATCCTGATATACTGAAAAACTCGGTTAATTTGCTGCCTGGATTAATTTGTAAAAAAGATTCACCACCACAGATCATCGGCTTCATAGATCAACTTTTTATAAATATTCTGAACACAAAAGGTGAAGAGAGGCTTCTTTTTTGCGCCTCATTGATCCGATTGGGCACTGGAGTGCTTTTGCATGGACATTCAAAGGGTCAAGCTGTCCAAGTGCTAGAAAATGTGGCCAAGCTTTCTTCAAATTTAAAATCGTTTACTAGTAATGAAGATCTCCAAGAGAAAACTTGGGTGATCGAAAATTTGAAAAGTGGACTTGAGATAACGGAGGAACAGCATCATGTCACAATTCAGGGAGCATGCCTTCTGGCAAGGGGTTTCGGCAAAGCCATCGAGGGCGTTGAGGCAAAGGATATTTTATTTGAAACCGCATATAATTGCGGAATGAGGGAAATGGGATCAAATGGAGACAAGGTATGCTTTGACCCGTTAAAACATGAAGATGTTGTCGGCGGCCTTCTCCCCGATGAATACGCAATAATTCACAAGCCCGGCTGGACTCTGGGTGATGAAATTATCACGCGAGCAAAAGTGAAAGGTGCCGAGTAATATGTACGAAAGTACTTTGAGTATAGATCTTGGGGCATCGTATACTAAGATGGCTTATCGCAAGCATCTCTATAGAGACACCATAACCTCAGGAAAGACGCGTCGAAATTATGGCACCATTAGAGAGGAGTCAAAGGAACTATTAATAGAGGGGCAACTACTGGCCCCTTCCATTGTGGCAAAGAAGGGGGAAAAATGGTTTTTCGGGGAAATGGCAGCAAAGATGGCCCCTGGAGAAGGACTAAAAGTCTACCATAATTGGAAATCAAATCTATGGCTGAAAAACAACGCCAAGAAGCGCGAATTTGCCGGTAAAATTGCCGTTGAGTTTTTCCGTTGGCTAAGAAAGCAAGTCACCGTACATGAAATTAATCTAAAGACTACACAGACTAGAGTTGCAATACCAGCACTCGAACATTCCGCAGAAGTTGCTCGTAAAATTGCGGAATATATGAATTTTGCGGGATGGGCAGCTCCTGAAATGATCCTTAAAGTATCGGAGCCCTATGCCAATCTCGTCGGACTTATGACTGAAGGTCACAATGCTGTCCTAAAAAATAAGTACGACGAATACAACTTACATCTGGGGGAAATGTACGAAGGAACATTCTGGAAGTTACATGCCCGTAACATAATTTTCAATTCTAAGACCAATAGCGAACAAACCGTGCTGGTTCTGGACGTTGGATCGTTTACCACTGATGCAGCGATTTTGACTTTCAATGTTACTGATATCGATGGGGAATCAGCTGATGGCCTTCAAAACATTGAAGAAATCAGTTTTCCTGTTGGAGTCATTAATCAATTGGACAAGCCGGTCTTCTCAGCTCTCACTAAATCTCACGGCATAAATTTCGAACAATTAAGTTTTCTTGAACAAGAGGATATAAAAAAGGCGGTATATCAAGGTACAAGTATCGCAATAGAAAGCAGCATAATAAACAGTACCTCTCAAGATAAAATTATGCTGGAAAACAAGGTGAGCTTTTTTGCTCAATCTATCCTCAAATATATTGAAGATTTAATCCGATTGCACAATCCATCAGCTGTTTTTCTATCTGGCGGAGGCTCCCAAATCCCGGTGCTTTCAAAGTATTTTAAACATCATTTTAACCAGAAAAGAATAGAAGTGGTCCATCCGGATTTTAAATCCGACAGAACAAATAAGTTCAAATATGTTGAGAAAGTATCGCTTGCTAGGCTTGCGACCGCCTTGGGGGGCTGCAGCGTTATACTGCAAGGCTCCGCAAAAACTATAATCTCCGGCAATCGACCATCGCTACTATCTGGCCAGCAGAAGTCAGTAGCGGCAGACTTACCAGAAACACCTTGCCGATGCAATGGAGGCAACAAAGATTGCGCCTTCTGCGATGGTAAAGGCTATATTGTAATAGAAGACCGAACACCGCCCGCCTCGGCGGATCAATTGGACAAAAGTACAGGGCGGATTTTAGATGTAGATAAATGCGAAGATGAAGTTACTATCCCGATAGCGATTTTTTTGCATGTCAATGGGGAAAGTAAGGGACCCTATGAGAAAGAACGCATTAAGTGGCTGCTGAAAGAGGGCTTTATTGACGGCAAAGATTTGGCTTGGCACGAGGGACTTAAGACTTGGGTGCATGTTCTCGACCTTTTGATGCCGCGGGATTAGAAAGAATTACTGTTCATGTTAGCGATGAGTAACCCCAATTACAGTTTTCAGGATGACGCTGTTAAGAGCATTGCCGCTACCTTCAAGGATAACTCAAAGGCTAAGACTCTTCTCGTTATTCCAACAGGTGGAGGCAAAACACGCACAGCGGTCAAAGCCATACTCAAATTATTCGAAGAGGAATTTTTCTCTAACCCAAATGAGAGAATCCTCTGGGTAGCTCACAGGAACGAACTGCAAACTCAAGCAGCAGAAGCTTTTGAGGTTGAATCTGATCATAAATTTGCGAAACAAGCTATTGAACAAACGATCATTAAATCAAATGTTGAGGGACAAAAACTAATTTTAGATGACAACATTAAATTGGTGATCATTGATGAGGCCCACCATGCAAAAGCGCCGACATATCTCCCACTATTTAGACCTAGCGTAGGAGTTCTCGGCCTTACGGCGACTCCGTCAAGACACGACGGCCAACCTCTTGATTTCGAGGACGAGTCTTACTCAATTGGCTTCCCGGATCTTGTAGACCGGGGAGTGGTGCTTAAACCCAAAATAATTGAGCTAGATGGAATTAAATCTGACATCACCGGGTTTAAAAAAAATGATTTAGTCAAACTCAACACCCCCGAGAGAAACAAAAGTATTGCCCAAGCCATATTGGACAACCAACAGAAACTAAATAAAATCATAGTTTATGTGGGGGCACAACAACATGCAGTAGACTTGTGCAGCGCCCTCAAACAATCTGAACTCAGTCAATACTATGAATCAATTTCCTATGTCCTAGGGGGTGAAGAAAACAGCAGGAATCAACCCAGAGCACAGTTTTTTGAACAAGAGAAGAAATATAAACGGTCCATCATCATCAACGTTAAAGTCTTAACGGAAGGTTACGATGATAAACGAATCAATGCCGTCGTAATGGCTGCCCCGTTCAAGTCTAAACTCACTTACATGCAATGCATGGGGCGCGCAATACGCAGAAACGAAGAGGAACCTCAAAAAGACGCGTATGTCATTGAACTTGCTGCAGGTAGTCTTCCGAATATTAGATATAGAATAGACAATCGTTGGATATACTCTGAAATCTCAGACTTACTGGAACCCAAGATTGTCGATGAAACTTACGGCAAAATAAAATCTCTAAACGGCAAGCTTGAGGCTTTATACAAGCAGTATAAAGTTCCGGAAAAAAGCCGTAGGTTTGCCAATACAGATGGAACTCGAGTCCAGGTTTTGTTCTTTAAGAAAGCATCAGATTCTCATGAGTGCATATTCATTGATGAAGAGAACCGGCGTGCGACTCAGAATTGGTTTAACTTCTTATCAACACGAATCGCATCGGGAAAACTAAAAGGGGTCAACCGCACCAAAGCCATGGATATGGTAAAAAAATGGTGGAGCAATGACCTTAAGGAACTAGGGAAACGAGAGAATATTTATGATGCAATGGTTAATAGTTATCCCGAGAATAACCCTAATGCCACATGGATTACATTAGTATCATTCAGACAAAACCTCGAAACCCAAGAAAAGCCATATATGCCTGACATAATACCTCAACTCAAAAAGATATCCGTGGACCCATTCGAGCTATTACTCGACCCGAACAATCCACGATATTTCTCTGACGACGATGATCGAGTTGACGATGAAGAAATTGGATTAACATCCGTGCAGCGTAACACGCTATCAAAAATGGCCCAGTATCACATCCGCGAATTGCAAGATTCGATGTTAGAAAATGGGTATGTCCCAACAGATGCTATTTTCGTAACTCCTCACACTCATACCGGAAAATACCTTGTCCGCGAAGGAAACCGAAGAGTCACCGCAATACAGGGTCTGTTGACGGAAAATCAGGATCCCGAATGCTCCGAAGATTTAAAACAATCATTAACTAATATCGAAGTTCTAGAAGTACAATCAAATGGCAGTGAACAGGAATTAGAAGAGCACATCAGCTATCTTTTAGGAGTGCGTCATCATGGATCCCTTAAGAAATGGTCTCCATTTGCGCGGGCAATGAATGCATTCAACCATTATCTAGACGTATCAGGGCAAACTGAAGAAACATTCCAGTGGGATAAAAGCGCAGGTGAGTCCGTAGCAAAGTCATTGAGTGTTTCCCTATCTGAAATTGAAACAGGATTCAAAGTGTACAGAGCAATGAAACAGATTGATAGTCTGCCCGAAGTAAAGAAGGTAAATGGGATGCAATCCCGGTTCTTCAATCTTTTTAAGGAAGTGTTTGGGTCAAAGCGCAAAGGGCTTAAGTCATACTTGCAACAAGATGGTCACACCTTCCTTTTGAATACACCAGAAACCACTGATCGGATGGAGAGACTATGCCATTTTACCCGAAAAGACAGAGAGGGTGCCCCGGTAAAATCTCCCAAAGAATGGATTCCGTATAACCGTATACTTGAAGATCAAGATGAGGATGCAAGAAAAGAGAATATTCGTCGTGTAGAGGAGGACAAAATTAAACCAAGTATTGTATGGGCTGATCGCCAAACAGAATTAAGCCGACTGGATTGGTCGAGTTGGCTTAAAAAATCTAAGTTAATTCTTGAAGCTGTGAATGCCGGACAATTGCTTCAAGAAGAAGGTACTGAAGAATACAAACAAGCTATTCAAGCGCTTAGTGAAATTGATGTAATCACACAAAACCTTAAGAAGACCCAGAGCGATGCTTAAATCTATAAATGCGATCAGTATTGAAAAATTGATGCTCGACCCGGCAAATCCGCGTTTTGCCGATAATTTCTCTTTTGAAGTTAATGATATTTCAGACGACGAGGTAGCCTCTAAACAAAGTGAAATAATTGAGCATTTTGAGGGTAGAGAATCCGATGACGGCTCTGTAGATCAAGATAGCGACCAGAGCGAAAAATATGGTGTAGGAGATCTCAAGAACTCGATTAAAAACATCGGATTTCAGCCAATAGACAAGCCTGTTGTTAGGAGAATCGGAAAAAGCAACAAGTATATTGTAATTGAAGGCAATCGCAGGATTTGTGCCTGTAAATTACTTCTAAAGAGACATAACGAACTAACCGAACAGGGAAGAAAAACTGGAAAAAATACTGACATCCTTGGTGACTATGTTTTAAGTACGATTAAGAACATTGATGTCGTAGAACTCGATCTAGATGAAGTTGAGGAAGAAGAGAGAAAACGAAGAATACGTGTCATTCTCGGGATAAGACATCATGGCTCTTTGCTCGAGTGGGACCCTCTTCCAAGAGCTTACAGTATTTATAAAAAATACATGACAATCAGTCCTTCACTAGATGAGTTCACTTGGGAAAATGCTCGAGCGAAAAAAGTTAGTGAAATCTTCACCCTTAAAGAGAAAACTCCACGGAAGGATCTAAAATCTTATATTGCATTCAGGCAACTTAAAGATGTTCCCTTTAAAATCGAGGCTGATCACTATACTTTAATTCAGAATTTAGTCACTAACACAAAGCTCGCTTCAGCAAATTATATTATTAGCGACGGAGACACTTTCAAGCTTTCAGAGGATTCCCTAAGTAAGATCAATGATCTTTGCCAATTCTCAATACGAGATTCTCTAGCCGGAAAGGAATCAAAAGATAATTTTAAAATTCTAAGAGAACCCAAGTCAGTTTCCGTATTGGCGAGACTCGTAAAGGAATGTCGAAACACTGACCAATCAATAGCAGAAACGGCCAAAGATTTACTTGAAGAAGTCGAAACGCGAGAGAGACCTCTTGAGCATGTACCTGGAGCTAAGATTAGCGCGATCGATGAATTAACAGCCTTTATGAACCGACGGAAATGGGTTGATGAGATCGAAAAGCTACTTGTCAAAGCTCAAAAAGAGGAAAACTTAGACGAAAAAAACTTTGGGGCGACAAATGATATAATTGAACTAGAAGGGCTCGATAAACAACTCGAAGTATTTAGGAGAGTCTTTCAACTTAACGAATCAAAATGATCAAAGCTAAATTTAAAAATGATCATCTATCGCCAGATGATTTGTTATTAGATCCAAGAAACCCTCGGTTATTCGTGGATGAATCGGATTATATATGTGATGAGGATGATGATTATTCTGAGGATTGGATACAGAAAGAGCTCCTCGATATGCTTCAGGACCAACCTCAGCATAAATTGCAGGAATTGAAACACAGCATCAGAGAAAAAGGCTTTGAACCATTTTCAGATATCTATGTAAGGCCCTACGGGGATTATTATTTGGTCTTTGAAGGAAACCGTCGCACCGCTTCCATCAAAACTCTGCTAGAGGATGAGGCAGACAATTTGAGCGAAGATGTTTTGGAATCGCTCGAAGAAATCCCTGTAAAAATACTTGATTGTGCAGAGGAGGATCAGGATGAAGTTATTGATAGCATTCTGACAACGCTCCATCTTAATTCATCACTCCAATGGCAACCCATGCAGCAAGCATTCACTTATTATAGAATGTATATGGAATTACTATATGGTCGGCATGGGAAAAATACAGGGAAGTTTGTTTCAAAGAATAATTATGAAAATAAACTTAGCAAACAAGTTGGCAGAGAACGAAAAGATGTCGTACAAGAACTTCGAGTTTACCGGCTTTATAAACAGTTTAGAGACACCGACTATGCAATTGATGGCACTATGTACTCTATGCTAAAAGAAATTTTAGCCAAAAGAACAATGGCAGAAGAGTATTTTGAGTTTAACTTTAGCACATTCACAATGTCTGAAGCTGGCATGTCTTATTTGTACCCTATGTGCCTTGGTGAAGGCAGACCTATTTCTCAGCCCAAACAAGCTAGTTTGTTATTGAAGTGCCACACTACAGGCAGACAAGATCTTCTAGATCAACTTGCAGATCAAGAAATCTCATTTGATGAAGCCAAAAATGAACTAGATAGTACAGTGCAAGCCAACGCTTACGAAAAATCATTATCCAAAATTAACTCAGAATTTGATAAACTAATTCACAAAACGAATTTCACAGATTCAGAAGCATCGCTTGTTGAAAAGATTCTTAAGCATGCTGAAAATCTAAAGCGGACTTTCAACAAATAATTATTCTTAGATTAACTAGCGAACTAAATATTTATAAATACGTTTCAATATCTAGCCTGAGGATTACGAACCTTTTCCCTTCCAATAAATGACTTGGGACCTAGCCCCCGGAACATCCCAAGTTATCTCTTCAAAGAAATAATCCAACCAGTCATAAAGTTTGTTGGTTGTCTCCTTAATCTCCCAGCGATAAGGAGTTGGATTGTCTGAACATTGATCTGTAATCCACTGGTTAATTTCGCCAAAACGGGCTGAACCGCTCTCCTTTACAAATTCAGATATGGCCTGAGAAAATGGATGTTTGCGAAAGTTAATCCCGAGCTGTCCTAAGAATTGCTCTTCACCCAACCCTGAAGCGATTTCATATAAAGAGATGTCGTGAACGAAGGCGCTAAAAAGTTCGTCATCATTTTTGAACGCATCTGGATCCTGATAAATTTCATAGAGCTTTTCAGGCGATTGAACTGCTGGCAGCGAGAACCTAGAGAAGGCTTTATCGTCAGTTGGCTCAAGATCCAATGGGGGCAACGGGTCAGGTTTGGATTTGTTTGCCTCTTTGTACTCGAAGGCTTTCTCATAAAGCTCATCATCAATTAAGACTGCTTGCTCCAGTAGCTTATGAATTTCTATCCAATCCTTGGTTCCCAATTGGATTTGGGCCCCCACTTCGATATTCGGGTTAGCCCTGAGTCCGAGTCCGCTCTGCGTGATGTTGCCGCTGGTGTGGAAGGCCCAGTTTTGGTTGAACACCAGCATCTTCAAATGAATGGAGGGATGGCGGTAAAGAGGAATACCTTTCGCCCTTAGATCCTCATAGATTTCAATATCAGAGACCCCCGCAATAATGTCTTGAGCATCCCACCGAACAATTACCTTTAGATTCGATAAATCCTCGCATTCGTCGAGCAATTGCTTAAGCGCCTCGCGTTTGATGTAAGGGGCAATAATCAGCTCCAACCGCTTATTCTCACGGATCTTCTGCGCAACGTAATCGTACGTTGGCGTCCAGACGAGATGGTTGTCGGGTTCCTCGATCAAATGAAAGTTAATCCAAGCTCCAAGTCTTAACTGCCCAATTTTCAGCCAGATCCTTTTGCCGTTTCTCTATCGCAGCATAATCCCAGTCTGCGCCACCTGATAAGAAGCTTCCAATTTCAGTAGGCATTTTTAAACTGCTACGGGTGTAATCTTTTTTATCAGGATTGCTTATCTTATATGAGATTTCTCTATTGCTAATATGTTTATTGGTGACAGCATCTAAGGCCAGAATATTACCGATTTTCCAGAGGTTTTTCTTGAATATTTCGGGGTCTGAAGCTTTCAGTCTTTTGATGGCAGCCCAATGAGATTTGTGCGGACTTTTTGGCATGATATGTTCCAAGTGTTGAGTATCCCCGTGAGACACAGGCACAGTGCCTGACAACTTTTGTTTTTCTAGGTGATAGACAATATAATAAGCCAATTTTGTATTACTAAACCCTGCTTTTGAGAACCATTGCTTGAAATCCTCGTCCGACGAATACGTCTTAAAATCACCTGCTATTTCTTTGGGGTCTAAACTATGCTTCACCTTCAAAGCCGCAGCATTAAGAGCCGTTAGGATTTTCACTGGAGTCGCATCCGGATCAAACTTCATGAACCGGAAACAAAAATTCATAACATAGCGCACATAGGATTGAAATTTTGCATCGTCCCGCTCTGGTTCAACGTAAGCACGATAGCCTGCTAACAGCGCAACGTAGGCAAATTTAACCCCTAAAACATCACGTATATCGATCAGCATATCGCGCGTTTCATGATCCCACACTGAAGGGGGGTTCATGAGCGCTTCGTACGCATCTGAATCCTTCTTCAACCTTTTTACATAAATAAGAGATGAATTGCTTTCTATGTAGGACTTAGTTGCTTTGAATAACTGAGTTGCCTTGATGTCTGTGCCTCGACTTAAAGCTGAATAATGCATGAAATCTGGGAGCGCCAACATTTCCGCATCTTGCACAACATTCTGGATTTGGTTCCATATGTCAGTTATTTGACCTCGCTCAAGGTCACTTGCTTTTTTTAATGCCAAATTTTTGATCAAATCTGATTGTGATAAGTCAATGCCTCTCGAGTTTAACGATTCAAATAGGTCATATGCGTCTGCAAGATCTGTCACTATAATCTTCAAAATCGAAATACAATCACCAAACATTCTGGCAAAAGAATAGAAGCGCTGCTTTTTCTCATCATCAGAGGTTAATCCATTTTTCAAAAATTTATCCAGCTCCTCCTCCCCCTTTAAAATGCCGCTCCTGATCTTGTTAGCCGGTGATGATTTTGGGCCGAGCAATTTTTTGGCGATTGGGTCGGTGTTCCAATATTCTTCTTTATTAGTAAGATGGGTATAGGTTGATGCTAACAAAAATTTTGTAAGCTCAGCATCCTCAAACTGCACCGTCGGCTTCAAACCAGCCTCCGAATAATGAACCATTTGGCTTAAAAGTGTCTCCAGCTCCAAAAACGCCTCACCATCTGATTTTTTTATCAATTCCTCTTTCTTCAATACAGATAACATAATGGATGCCATGCAAGTCAGCGCGACTAATCGTTGTTGACCATCCAGTACCAACAAATAGTCATCTTTCAGAAATATGGCTGACCCTAGAAAATAACCTTTCGGCCGATCTGTAAGTCTATCTGAGGAGGAGTTTGCAAAATAATGTTTAATCAGGTCCTTCCAAAGTTCTAGAACCTGCGGGGCTCCCCATGACACTTGGCGTTGCAGACTTGGAATTTTGAACCGGTTTGCCAGTAATTCATTAATAAGAATATTTTCTGGCTGAACCACTTTTCCAGCACGGTGATGGTTGCTGTGGAGGGACATTTTTGTTTACATACAGCAAAGAGCCAGCTATTACAATACATCCATGCCCGAACGGAAGAATAACCCTTACAAAGACGGCGAATTGGAGGTAATTCTGAGCATGGCACCAACTGAGGCCAATATCAAATGGCTCTCCAAGTTGCTGGATCGGACACCTTCAGCCATCCAGATTGTTTACAAGATCGCCTATGAACACGGGCCATTCGCCAAGAATGCAGGTATTCAGCAAAAGAAGATCTTAGCTGCCAAAAAACGTGTCGGCATTTCAATTGGGCGCAAGTCTCCGGCTAAATAGCGATGAATTATGAGCCCTCAGATTTCGCAGTTAATCCCAACAAACTGTTTCCAAATGATAGTGCAGATGACTGGGCTGGTTATGTGAGCGATCAGGGATATCTACGTCTTGATCCTGTTTGCTATTATGGGCCATCAGGTTTTTGCGCAGAATTTGGTTTAGGCATAAAACCGAGCAATCAAGAAGTTGACGCTTGGGAAGCTTCCAAACCAGCAGGCGTATGGGATTATTGGGCCTTGCTAGCTCTTATCCGAATTCCCGCTCAGGAATATACTGTCCAATTATTCTTTCAGGCCGATACTTTTTTTGAAAGAGATTACGAAATAATTGCTACAAAAACGATTCCCTCGCCTTCTTGCAATGGAGGTGTCCAAGAGGAATGGGAGTACATTTACAAAGAGATATTCGTCAAAGAATTCGAGGCCACGAGTCTTGATGATCAAGTGTGGACGGTGGGCGATAAAAAGTGGGACGCAACGGCTCCAGATCAGTGAGATTGAAATTACACTAAAGCAAACTCCACGAGCCGTTGGTACTCTTCAACTACCCGATCTGCCGCATAATCAATTTCTTCTTCGGTGTTAAATCGGCCTAACCCGAACCGGATCGAGGAATACACTGTGTCATCCGCTAGACCCAGTGCTTTGAGCACATGCGAGGGTTCCACAGCCGCCGTGGTACACGCTGAGCCAGAGGAAATGGCGATGTCCTCACGCAATGCAATCATCAGCGCTTCACTTTCAACTTTGGGTAGGTGGATGTTCAGGTTGCCGGCCAAACGCCCATCTTTAGCTCCATTAATGTGGCTTTCGGGGATTTCTGAGAGTAAGCGTGTTTCCAGTTTATTGCGTAATTCTGCCAAGCGCTTTTCTTCCTTAGCCATGTTGCGCAAGGAGAGTTCCAGAGCTTTCCCCAGGCCAACAATAGCCGGAACATTGAGTGTGCCTGAGCGGAGGCCCGATTCATGTCCTCCACCATCTATGAGGGCAGTAACTGGCACCTTGGGCAAACTACGCCGCACATACAGGGCTCCCACTCCTTTGGGCCCGTAAAATTTGTGGGCTGAACAGGCCAAAAGATCGATCTGCATCTTGCCCACGTCCAAGGGCACTTTACCCATGGCTTGAGTGGCGTCGCTCAGGAAGAACACTTCATTCTCCCTACAGATCTGGCCGATGGCTTCTAAGGGTTGCAATACGCCGATCTCATTATTGGCAGCCATTACTGAGACCAAAACTGTGTCGGGCCGAATGGTTGCGCGTAGACCATCCAGATCGATCAAGCCATCGGGTTGTACAGGCAGAATTGTGGTTTCGTATCCTTCTTGTTCCAGCCATTTAAAACTGTCGAGTCCAGCTTTGTGTTCGGTGGTTAGGGTGATGAAATGTTTGCCTTTGGAGCTGTTCGCCTCGGCGACACCTTTGATGGCTAGATTAACCGATTCGGTAGCCCCGGAGGTGAAGACAATCTCTTGTGGCTTAGCCTTGATGGCGTTGGCTAGTGTGACTCGACTTTGTTTAACGGCAGATTCGGCTTCCTGCCCGAAAGAATGGTTCTTGGAAGCGGCATTGCCGTAGGTATCCGAGAAATAAGGAAGCATGGCTTCCAAAACCAAAGGATCCACTCGTGTGGTGGAGTGGTTATCCAAAAAAATGGGCAGGGAGAGCCCCATGATGGCCTAGGGGCAAAGGCTGCTCATGTCAGCCAATGTCTTGGTTCGAGCGACCATGAGCTCAATGCCACGATTCATGTGGGCGATGAAGAATTTATCGATCTGTGCAGCCTTTTGCTGTTCCAGCTCCTGGCCTTGCATCCAGACTTTTAGGAGTCCGACAAAGGCGCTGTCATATTGGCCTAATAAGGTGAAACGATTGATTTCCCGCCCTTGTTCGGCAGCCGCGTCAGGAGCCTCGGGTAGGCCGGGTTCATCCAGGGAGAGGCAAAAGCCGAGCCGACACAGGTAATTGGGTGTGATACCGGTTCTTGCCTTGAGCATTCGCAATCTGCTATCGGCTTCTTTGCTAAAAGGGATACGTTGAAGTGTTAGATCAGCCATGGCCGTTTAATTTCCAGAAGTATTCTTCCTTGGGGGCTGTCCTGGTTTCTTCCTGGTTATATTGGAGATGGTAACAGTGTGATACGTTCGGGCTGATTTCCTTAAACAAATCCCGGTCAACTTCAGTGTCAGTCGAGAGCACGATAACTTGATGGGCGGCATGGGGTAAATAATTCCGCACAAGATTCAATCGATGATCGCTATCCAGGCGGCCCAAGGGGGTGTCGATAATCACAGGCAAAGGGCGTCCAGAAGATTTTGCCAGGGCCCACAGAACTGAGATGGCGAATAGTTGTTTTTCCCCTGAAGACAGATCATCTCTTTGTATCTTTTGATTCTTCTGATCGAACAAAGTGACCTCAAAGGTTTTGGGATCAACTTCAACATTGTTCACAAAATCATCTTTTCGGATGAGATGATTAAAACTTTCGGCGATGGATGCACATAGGCCATCAATTTTGATTTGGGTTAGTCGGGCAGAATATTCCTTGAGCACCTCCTGAGATTTATGAGCCAGATCCAGCTGAGCCTTCTTCTTTTCATAGTACTCGTTCTTTTGCGTGATTTTTTCGATATCCCGCTGGATCTCTTTGAGTTCTTCCTTCTTCTGGGCGATGCCTTCTTCTTTCTGTTTTCGGTGTGATTCGAGGGCTCCTTGTTCCCTGCTAAATTCCTGCATTTCCTCGAAGATAGGCTTCAAGATATCTTCATCAGGCACTTGGGCCTGCTTGCGTCTGCACTCCTGTAAATCACGAGTAGCTCGTTCCAGTTCTGTGCAGAGCGTTTTTATGGATTGGGCGCTATGCGTCGTCGCACTGTCCAGCCAGCCCAATATTTTTTGTTTTTCGCTCCCGTTACAATCCAGAAAGGGTTGGGTTTCGGCTGCTGATTTTAATTTTTTGAGCTTTTGACCAATGCGTTTATCGACCAGGCCCTTAATGGTCTGTTTTTCCTCGCCCTTGAGGGTTTTGGATTTATCGATGTCACCAACCAAAGCCTTACCCATAGCACTCAACTCTTCGTGCAAAACTCGTGCTGATGCATTGGTTGCTTCACTTTCAAGTGTCTCAACTAATTCACCGGATGTCTTCGGGCAAAGAGCCAGCGGGAAGAATGACTCACATTCGGCCCGGATTTGTTTCTCAATACGCTCTATATCCGCTTCGAGCCCAGCCTGTTTGGTTTGTTCTCCGCTCAATAGATCGGCAAAAGAAGCGCCTTCTTCGGAGAGCCGTTTATGACGGCGTTCTATTTCGTTTGTGACACCTGAAAGTTGAGTGTCTAAGCCGGCAAGTTCATCGGTGAGTTTTTCCAGTTCCTTTTCGATAACCTTTTGATGGGCTTCGTGTTCTTCGAGGGAAGTTTGGTCTTTTTTGTTAGCGACCTCTTTCAGTTCGCGTTGGGAGTAAATTGAAAGATCCGCTTGCAGTCGTTCCACAATATCCAGGCCGAGCAGAGTCTTTATCGAATCGGAAATTGCTGCGTTGCTCGTGATGTCATCCGCAATCGCCTGGATTTTTTCGCCATCGAAAAAGAAAAGCTGTGACAAGTTGTCTGGGACGATGCCGGAGATAAACTCCTGCTGAAACTGGGGGTCAACGTCAGTAACAAGATCCCCGTTCTTTTTAAGCCTCAAAGTTTCATGCGGATCATGACCGTTATTTTTTTGCCAAGATCTGGCAATGGAGTAGGTGGCTTTTTCTCCGCCAGTCACCAGATCAAACTCGATCTCAATCTTGGCATCTTGGGGATTAACAAGGGCCCCCCGAGAAATGTGAATTTTAGATTTTAGATATTTGTTGTAATTCTGTTGGGTTACCTTGTTGCCCAAACTGTTTTTTCCATAAAAGCCTAGCTTCACAGCCTCTAGGAGCGTGGTTTTCCCGGCGCCATTTTTCCCCCCAAATAAGATTACAGGACGTTCCTGGCGATATTTGATCCGTGGAGCCAAATCAAACTCGTTGATTCCTCGGTAAAGGCCGAAATCCTTTAATGTGACCTTTAATAATTTCATTTAATCTTGTTCTGCAAGTTCATCGACACGGGCCAACTCCGCCATCGCCTCCTCGCGTGATCTCCAGTCTTTTCTTAAGACCGCTCCAATCTTGCCATAGATCCCGGACCGTCGGCTCATGCCGTGATAGGCCTTTTCAACATCAAAGAGTTCGGTGAGCAGGATCGGGTTAATCCCGTTTTTGCTACATATTTCAGTGAGGAGCTCTTTTTCTGTTCCTCCCATGCCTGACCAATCATCGGTTAGCCAGTCCAGTGTGTCGCCCATCACCTCACTATAAATCTTGGGCAATGAATCCTCCCAGTCACCTTCATCATGTATCCAAAGTTGACGAATCTTGTGCAGCTCTTCTTTTCGGATGAGTTCGATGTCTGGGTCGGGACTTTCCTTCTGAACTTGTTTTTGAGCCTGAAGAAGTCGCCTTAAAATTTCCTGCCGCATCGAGATTTTGTAGGGCCCCCAGATGATTTTCTTTTTGCCATTATTCTCATCAAACTGAATGCGGCCTGTTCGTCTTCGGTGCTCTCTGATTTCGCCTTTCTTCTCCGGATCTTGTGTGGCGGTCAGCCAATCCCTGAAATCCAGCATGGGTTGCATCCAGGTTTCACCATTCTCAACCATGGCTTCCATGGATCGGTCGCGTTGGACAACAGTGCAGGTCCAGCATCCGAAGCGGCCGCCTCCGCAGCTTTGGGTGGATTTATCGATGACCAATGGGCACTCCCCGGCTTGGGCGTTGCGATACATCGTGATGAGTTCACGGTTGTTGTAGCCCCAGGGTGAAGGGGTATTAATGATGTAAGTCCAAACATCGTCAGTCGACCAATCTTCAATCGGAGTAAAAACCCAGGCATTGGGTAAGTCATTGTGGCGAGATAGTCGGTTGCCCAACTCACGTCGGTTGGCCATGACTTGCCCTCGGGTTGCGCTTTCGGATTTGCGTGCTCCCAATGAAATGATCACTTCTCCATATTGAGCGACCTTCTGCTTTATGAATTCTGAAGCCGGTGCAATTTTCATGCGGTCCGTGCACCACCGAAAGGTTTTGTAGGGGGCTGGATATCCGCGCCCAATAAGATTTACCCAAAAGGTATTATCTGCGTCAGGAACCACAATGCTCGCTTCAAAAGGAAGTCCTCTTTCCTTGGCCGCCTGATTAATCTTCTCTTGAGACTTGGTCAGCTGATTTACGATGGCGGGAGCCTCCACGAGGGTGTCTGAGGAAAGAACGTAGACTGTTTTGGTTCTTTCGTTTTCAGGCAGCTTTTCAATGGCATGCCATATCAACTGAAGGACACACGTTGAATCCTTCCCTCCACTGTAACCCACAACCCAAGGGCGGCTGTCGGCCAAGTAATTTTTCTGGATCAACTCAAGGATTTGATCTAGGCGTTCCTTGGTTAAGCTATTCTTCTTGTTTCCCCTTGGCATATAGTTCCTCGGCTTCTTGTTCTCTTGGATTTAAGGGAAGTCCTAGTTTCTTTTTGATTACGTTGCCCGTCAGAATCTGGCAGTTCAGCGATTTGTTGATTTGTCCACCGATCATGGCACGCCCTTCCCACTGCTCTGAATTTTCCCTGGCCCAATCGACATTCTTTATTGCGCCGAGACGTTTTTCCCAATCCTTGGGATAGCTGGCGATCAGTGCAGAACCAGCAATAGCTAAAGCTTGTAGGGCAATTCCATGTGCATGAACGTAGTCTCGCCTCAGTTCACTCGGAGCCACTTTTCGATCAATAGCCTCCAACCATTCTGGCACATTATTCCCCACAGCATTCCAGAAGCGAATGGCGAGCTTCTTTTCAGGTGGCGTTACTTTTTCAGCCTCTTTTTTGTTCAGTAAACGACGAGTAGCCTGATAAATCCCACTTAGCGTATAGAGTTTCCGGGAGCGATTAGAAATGGTGCTTTTGGATTTCTCAACCATGCCCTTGAATACTTTTACCTCTTTGGTCAAGTCCTGACATAGCTTAGCGATAGGATCACGATGGTCGTACAAGAGCCCAATGGACTTGGTGGGACGAACTGCAAATCTGTTGAGATCAGCAAATATTTGCTGACTGCGTTCCAATCCCCGATCGACGTAGAGAACAATGGAGATCGTCTCATTCTTCAAACTGGGATCTGCTTCAATGGCTTCTCCTATGGCCGCACGGCGATGTTGCCCATCATTAATCAGCCATTTAGCATCCATGGGTACCTGCAAGACTCCTAATTTATGCCCTTCGCCAGACTTTGCCAGAGGCTTAAATTCAACTTTCCCATCCACAGATGCAGTTAGCGAATTGAAGATGTAGGAATCCCTGTTTTCCACAATATATCTTGAGAGGGTAGGGAGTCGCGACTTATTGACCATTCGTTGTGCTTTTAGTTCTGGGGCAATGTCTTCGGCGTCTATTCTCAGTAGTGCCGTCACGATTTTCAACGGGCACATAATCACATAGTATTCACGCCCAGCCTGAACTCCCCGTAATGCGGGAAGAGTGTGAGCGAATCCAGCATCCAATTCCTCAGCCATAAAGCCCCATGATCAGCCCTTGATTTTGGAAGTCAAATAAAAAACTTCCACTTTGTTTGTTTTAACTTCCTTAAGCCAGGGCAGTGCTCATCTGGCCCTTCCAGTCAGAAAAAATTACCTGTTGCAGTGAGACATATACAGCCTCTGGCATTATAACGAATACAGTGTCCACTCCATACTGGCCATGATTGTTCATAATTTCATGTTTGCCTTTCTGGGGTATCCCCCCTTTTTCCTTCTTCTCCTACTACGTAAGGAAGAAAAAAAGAGTCTCCTGAGGCGGGTAGTGCTCAACAATCGGGCACACGCAAATTAGAGGCCCTATGCTCAAAAGATTCGAGTCGCGGCCGCGTTGCCCTTTCCACGGATCGCGGAGGAGTACCTTTTGGCGGGCGGCA
>CEVA01081032.1_pt1 | contig 19906 bp, 44 predicted proteins | sample 361521 | NCBI WGS metagenome assembly CEVA01 (sample SAMEA2622823, study PRJEB7988) | marine metagenome | isolation source: saline water (ENVO:00002010), including
TAGGATGTAAAGAATTAAATCTAACTTTGGATTACCTTTTTCATCTCGAAGAGCAATCGGATTACCTTCATCATCTTTGATTTCCATATCAGAAACTGTTTCAATAAAATCTTCACTAACACTACCGTGTAGAGGTGCAGTTTGTTTTGCCATAATCATCTCCTAATTTTAAAGACAAACCCTCATATGATTTACAAGGGTTGTCCATTATCTCAAAATAACAACATCAATTCAAGAAATCAAATATCAAATTTTACATTTTGTTTGGATTATTGTTCTGTGATATTTGCAGCTACCATCTCTGTAAGTTTAACAGTATTGGTCTCGATAAAACGATCGATTACACTTCCTGACGCTGCAAAAGCAAGATTGATCTTATCTTCTAACAAATATAATTTTTCTGTCAAGGTTACATACTCTTCTAATTCCTCATCTGTAAAATTAAGTACGTACGCGTTAGTTACGATTTCTGCTGCAAGATCTTGTTCACTTGCCATTTCTACAAACTCTTTTAACTGTTCTTCTGTAAAACCAAGGAGATTCCCTACAGGTTTTAGTTTAGTTTCAATATTTCTCTGTACAATAGCAACTAGTCGTTGTTTAGGTGTCTTCATTTCTTTTCTCCTATTTAAATCCAATGCAATGTCGGAAGACCATCATAGTCTCGGTCAAAGTGGTACCAACAGTAACATACTGCGTTGGCTTGAGGTTCTTCTTCTATACCCTTAGAACAACTGATACGTGATGTAAATACATAAACATTCTTCAAATGTCCTAGAGAAAGCAGTGTATCATAACGTTTCTTACCTTCCAAGAAGTTTATTCGTAAAAGATGGTATTGCTCTTTCGCATACTTGAAACCCTCATTAACAAATTCTGTCGCAATTTTGTAAGGTGGGTTGGTGATAATAACATCAAAATTCCAAGCTTGTGCAACTTTGTCTGTTGGAGATAAGAAATTTTCATTAAAATCTGATTCACCATGTTCCGAAAACAACTCATTAGTCTTCATAAGTATGCCGAATTCTTCAAGCTTCTTGGATATCTTACCTTTACCATTACAAGGTTCAAAGAATGTCTTGTTTGGATTAAAGCGGTGTCCACAGTAATCCATCAAAGCTTCAATTGCTTCTTCGGGAGTGTTATATAAATCTGAATAAGCTTTACTTACGTCACGTTTTGTATTAGGACTTGCCATTATTCCTCCTCCAAATATTTAATGTAGCTTTGTCTGACAAAGAAAAGCTTTCATGTAATACCCAATCTTCCAAGAAACTCATATCAAAGAAAGTGTCACAGTCATACTCACCATCGATAATTGTGTGATGAATTTCTTCTACATGAGGTAAAAGTTCACTATATACAGAAGCTCCTCCTACAATCCACACATCTTCGAAGGGTAAGACTAAAGTGTGGTATAACTCTAGAATGTTCCTCTTATCTGAGAACCACACAACATCTTGTGACATATAAGATTTAACGGTTGTCCTTGATAATACGATATTCTTACGTCTAGGTAGTCCATTTTCAAACGGTAAACTTTCATAAGTTTTACGACCCATAACTACACAACCATTTAAAGTACTTTCCTTGAAGTACTGCAAATCTTCAGGACAATTCCACGGAAGCTTATTATCTTTTCCAATACCAAAGTTGCAGTCGGTAGCAATAATCATTTTAATTGTCATGACCCCTCCTAACTAGCTTGTGGTGCTTTAATAAATCCATGAGGATCGTACCCTTCCAATTTGAAATCCTCTCCTGTCAGATTTTCAAGGTCTTTCAGAGATTCAATCTTAGGCATAACAATCTTAGGTAATTTCCTAAGTGAACGAGTAAGTAACTCTTTAGCTTGCTCTACATGATTTAAATATAAATGCACATCGTTACCGAAGTATATGAGTTCTCCGACTTCTAGTTCAGTAATTTCTGCAAGGATATGACACAACAATCCATAACTCGCAATATTGTAAGGAAGTCCTAAGAAAGCGTCAGATGAACGCATGGAGAAACTGATATTCAATTTACCATCTCGAACTAAACACTGAAAGTCTGTATGACAAGCCGGAAGAGCACACCATTTCTTATCTCCCACAGTGTGATCATAAGGATTCCAGAATGTACATCTCAGTCGTCGAGCCATAGGATGATTAGGATTATCTTTTACAGCTTTGATATTATCAATTAAAGTGGCTAACTGGTCGTGGAACACTGCGCTTGAACCTATAAAGGAATTATCTAACTCGTTACCTATTATATACCTACGTAACTGGCTACCGTAGATCCTACCTAACTCTTCCTTTTCCTCCAACACCTTTACATACTTATCTTTAGCTTGTCCTTCATACCAAACACTATCAACCTGTGATTTTTTGAATTTTTCAAAGTCGTCGCTCCAGATGGTGTGACTATTCTCAGGCTTGTTTTGGTATTTACGTAGAGAAGGTAAATCCGTCTTCCCATTTAAGAACCAAAGAAGTTCTCCTGCAACAAGGTTAAAATTGATCTTCTTAGAAGTCATTAAAGGAAAACCTTCTGACAAATCACAACGGATCATATGACCGAATTTAGACAATGTTCCTGTATTTGTCCTATCAGCTACTCTGTTACCTTCCTCAAGTAAATCATCTAACAAATGATGGTATTGAACTTCCAACCAGTTTCTCATGCCACCTCCTACTTACTACGACGATTAATCTCGTTAATAATCATATTCTTGTTCTTACCTGAAGCATTCACAAGTGCCTCACGTAGTTGCTTAAGTGTCATTTGTTTTACATTGATTTTGTTCTTTTGTTTAGCCATTATTTTTCTCCTTAGTTTGTTTTCTCTACGAAGTTTACATTACCTATTGGCAAGATACGTTTCTGGTTAATACTATCACTACTCTTTTTTACAGGGAGGTCTTCAGCTTTGTAATCCTTGAAGTATTCGTAGGTTGCTTCCCTCACTTCTGTGAAAGATTCTGAGGATAACTCTACCGTAATGTTTTCCATTATTCTTTTCCTTCATTAATCTTTGTAAGTGGAAATGTCGATGTCACCAGTTTGGTAATCATACTTAAATTTAATATTCTCTTCAACAAAACAATCAGCTTGTTCTCCACTGTTACTCATATGTGCTACAAGAAGTTGTAGTTGTTCTACATTCTCTGCTGTGATTGTTGCTGTTACTTTGTTTGACACTATTTTTCTCCTTCTTTAATAGTTAAAGTCTTTCAATTATTTGTTGAAATAATCTTCAATGTTTTCATGGAATGTAGTTAATGGTAGATAGGTTTCGTAGTATTTATAACCCTCTCCGCATAACCAAAGCTCTACAGAATCCCCTTGTATTTCGAACCCGTGACACTCTTCACCTTCATCTATATGTTGTTGGAAAATCTCTGTCAGAATCTTAGTCATAAATACTCTTTATTACACTCTTCGATAAAAATCTCTTTTGTATAACCTTCCAAATCACCTTCAGCATCAACTACAATATAGCGAGAGGAGGTGCAAGGTTTTTCAAGACCCAGATCTTCACCTTCTTTTAGGAAAGCTATTTCCCTATTACAATCACAACTCCAATTATTCTCTGTCCACTGGAATACACTGATACTTGTAGAGGGGTATACTTTCTCTTCTCCTGTCTCTTTATCTAAAAGGGTTACCTTAAGCATAGATTATTCCCCTTCTTTAAAATCTTTAACTTGGTCAATCATATACTGTAATTCGCTCTCTGTAAACACAAATTCTTCATTATCGATAATCAGCGAATAACCAAAGTCTACTACAACTTCACCATCTTCAACAATTGAAGTTACAACAGGTTGGCACAGCTCTGATGTAATTTTTCCATCTGTAAATTTGAACATTATTTAATATCTCCAATCTCAAGGTAGTCTAGACAAGAACGTAATACTTTAACCTGATGTTTAGCATCATCTAAGCCATCATGGTAAACACCTTCTCGAACTACATTATCTTCCCAACCTTTTCGATATGCAAGTGTTTTAATTGTTCTAAAACAGAAATCGTCTCGGAAAGTGAAACCCGCAGGAATTCCTGTAGCTTCAAATGCAGACCGTAGCCAAACATTATCACTTGCAGCTCCATTACCATGTACATATTTGATTTTATTGTAACTGATGAATTTGTTTAATTTAATAAGTGCATCGTTTAAGGTTCTGGTTGAATCTTGACCGTGATCCGATGTTGCTGACATTACAGTTTGACGAGCTTCGTCTGTAACATGCTGATTTGTCATCCAGAACTTAATAGTACCCGCAGTAATTGTAAGTCCCGCATCCATACTAGATTTCAAGTCAATAATGTAATTAAATGTGTTACCAATCTCGCCAGTGTTGATATCAAAAGCTACTGCTGAAATTTGTGTCAAAGCAGGAGAGTTACCAACACCCATACTTTCTAAGTCTACCATCAAATCTTTATACTTACCAGATTGGATATCTTTTAGAAACTCTTGATGATTTTCAAATGTACTGCCCATTATTTTCTCCTCTACTAGAAAGTGAAGACATCTTACCTAAGAGTAAGCAAGATGTCTAGTGTTTTATTTAAAGATACCCAAGTTTCTTATTAGTTCCTTCATCACTTCCTGACAGCTCTATAAGTAACTTATCATACCTTTCCGCAAGAACTTCTTCACTATGAGAGTACCCTAAGTGGTAAGTTTCACCTTCGTAGTTAAGAGTGCCTACAAACTTGGACTCTGCTGTTTTAAAGCACACACCCTTATATTTACTAGTTGACTCTGTGGTTCTTTTTCTACGGTGCATAGATTGTGTTAGGTTATCTACCCACTCACAATTTTCCTTACTATAACCCTTTAGTACATCAGTTCTATCTAAAGTCAAACCTTCTGGACACTCCCCCATATCTTCGTAGAAGTTTTCAAAATGTTTCCACCTTTCGTCGTAACTTATCCCCCTACCTCCGTAGTTATCATAAGCTTGGTGGTTTAAATCATCACACCTAGCTTTCATGTTCCTCCAAACTATGTACGTTTTAGTTTTTGACATACCGTGAGTAGTTACAGGTGTTGGTGGTATCATTTTCTTTTTCAAGCAACCACAAGATTTAGTATCTCCGTTTCTAAGAGCCTTTCCGTACTTAACACCCTCTGTACCACAAACACACCTACATAACCAGTAATCCCTACTACCATCTCTACTTAAAACTGTCAAGTCAGAAAATACTCTACCTACCATATCTTCATCTTTAATCTTTGCTGGCATAACTAAACCTTTAAACCATAACCTTTTACAATCTGGACACAGTGAATACCAACCACAGTTGATACATTAGGTAAATCTGTAGGCTCGTGTACCAAAATGGTTTGCATCGGATTGGCATTAAAACCTAGGTTGCCTGAATATTCAACACCCTCCCTAGCAATTCCGAAAAATGCTCCATTAAGGACATAATCACCACATCCAAAGATCTCACTGTGGTGACGGTCACCGATTACAATACGGTCGATCCACTTCTTAGTGTTATTCATCCGCTTCTCTTTTAGTTTTTGCAACGCACCTTCGCCCTGACCTTTCAATTCATACCCGTGTTCATACACTGTACGTTTACCATAAATTTCATATGTACCAAAGATACCCTCTGGAATGGTGAATGTTACGTGATCGAAACCCATTGTCTCTGACAATAGTTCCCATGCACTGTAAATGGCGAAATCCCAACCTTGACGACCCTCATAGAAGTTACCCATACCTTTGATAGTTGAAGAAAGATGGTTACCTTGGACTCCGTGGAAGTCTACAGGAATACCTAAACTAAACAAGGGAAGTAGTACATGTTTCCAAACCTCACGGATACAGTTTGTCAATTGTTGCGCATTACTAGTATCTGTGGAAATTGCTGATTGGATATTATGTTTAAGGTTATCTTCACAATTATCACCAAGAGCTGCAAAAACAATACGCTCAGGTTTAACTTGAAGAACTTTATTCAACACCTCTTGACCATAATATTTCAAGGCTCGAATTGCAACCTCTGTATTGTAGTGCTCCGTAATCTTACCAATCTGTAAATCACTGAAAAGGATCTCAACTGTACGTTTGTTTTTCTTACCCTTTACATAATTTACCGTAGGTTTTACATGTACTAAATCTTTTACTACATCCTTCATCACCGATGCAAAGTCGTACTCTGTATCACCTTCCGCATCAAAAACTTCTCGTTGAATTTTACGAAGTTGGTTGTTTGTGCGTTGTGCCGTTCGAAGACGTTTAGCCAGATTACTTACATTGAAATCTTTACTTTCGCAAAGCACATCAAGTTGACCTTTTTCAATCTCCCACTCTTGTAGATCATCTGTTTTCTTAAGCTTACCTTCTTTATATCGGTTATAGATGTTGTTTACAGAAGACTTACGAGATTCATTCCAATTAAGTAATCGACAAATCTTTCGACTACTAACCCCTTTGTTTTTATTTTCGATGATAAAATTAATCTCACTTTCTGAAGCTGCATTCTTACGATTCTTAGACAAATTATTTCTCCTCTTTAAGATTAAACAAAGTTGTTGATAAACTTACACGACGTTCATACTCTTCCTCTGTGATCAACTCTTCATACCACGAGTATTCAAAATTCTTCCTGTCCCATCCATCAGGATCGAATACAAGCTTTTCAGGTTTCTCTGATTGCCACTCTTTTGAAGTTTTCTTCAAATCACTTCTCCTCTTTTGGTGTATTAAACAAATCCACCCAAACATCCACCTCTGAAATCACTTTCTCTTTACCATACTTCGCTACCGCATAACCTATCAAACTATTTAGGACATTATCTGCTTCTCCTTTGTAAGCAATAATACCTGCTTGCGACCCATCCTCCAATTCAAAATAAATCTGAGACTTCTTAGCAATCTTAAGATTAGGTTGTTTACCTCCACCAACTACCATAAATCATTTCTCCTCTTTCTTCTCGTAAACTTCATTCCAAATCAACAACTCTTCCCATTCTTCTGCCTTAATATCAATAAGGCGTTTCGTCTTTGAACGAACAGGAGAAACTTTACCCGAAGGTTTACGTTCTGAGATGATTGCATTTTTCTTCACATCTAGCAAGCACCAAAAACCATCTAATTTGATTGTCTTAATACGTTTCATTAAACAACCTCCTCTAGGTATACATCTTCTGGTGAATAAAGGATTTTTACACTATCGCAAACACGAGAGAAGTAATATTCCGAACCACCTAAAAGTTTGTAATTATAACCGGATAAAATACTATCCCACCACTCTCCTACTAAATCTTCTTTCTGTTCAAGGTACTCTGGAAGTAGCTCTTCCCATTTCAGTGAGGAATCATCTTTCAGTTCTTTTTCGTACTCTAATCTAATCTCTTTTTCAAGGTCTTGAGGTTTCTTCGTCTCCTTATTTAAGCTTAGTAAGAAAGGATTTTCAAGTAGGTATCTTGCAGCTATTAACATACATTCTTCTGCCTCGTCATCCATTTTATTACCAATGGTCAGGGGGTCATAATTACTTTGAAAAAGGTTTTCGCAGAGGTGTTTTACCGCTAAAGCTTCATCCTTGGTTTCCACTGTAAGGTGTTTTGTTCGGTAGTTGTCTCCATCATTTTCCCAACTCACAACTTCTAAAGTGTATCCTTTACTTACAAACTTAACCTTATTCATTATTTATCTCCTTTAATATTAAATACTTTACGTAGCCATGTGTAATTTGGTTTGTTACTTTCGTGCATAAAACTCTCCTCTATTTATGTTTATAGAACAAATGATCGTCAATTCTAAACAAAAAGATCAGCTTTGAATAGTCCCAATTTGTTTTATGACCAACTTTGTGGTAATGATCCGCACCTTGTGCAATACCCATATACTTTTCTTTATCCAACAGGAAACGCTCTGTAAGACGATACAAGCGACGATACTGGTTAACCTCATACATTCTATCACTTAATCCATCATCAAGCCATGAGAAGGCTTTAGGTTTGAATATCACCTGCTCGTAAGTGTTCCCGTATCGTCCTCCTAAGTTTTTACGGTTCTCTACAACAGCTAGTATAATTAAGTTTGCAAGGTCGCTTTGATTTCTAGCTTCGTGGTAAAGGTTTGTAGTTAGAAGTTGTTGTGTGTCGAGACGTGCATTCCTTGCATCATTAAACTTTGGAACTACAATTTGTTCATTAGCTTTAGTGTCGAAGCAAGTGAAAAATAGTACCGACCAAACGATAATGTAAATCAAACTTGCAGCCCAACGAGTATCCTTGAAATCACTAAGCTTATCCTTAATCTTGTTTTTCACACGTTGTCGTTTCATCGTATTTCCCTTTCGATAATTTGCTTCGAGCATATAGGGCATGTGTGAACATGAAAATCTCCACGTTTTGTCCACTTCATATCCTCATGTTTGCAAAACAACTGCTTCCACCAAATTTTTAACTTATGTCTAATTGTTTTCCACATAATAACATTCTCCATTAAGATTGTTGGAAGAGTTAGTGTAACACACGTCCTTGTGTTGTCAACACGCTAACTTACTTTTTCTTCTGCAGCTTTTAACACTGCAATGATATCATCCAATGTAGGATAACGGTCATTCTCAGAATCATAAGGTAAGAAGTCAAAATCTAATGCGTTGTAAACCTCTTCTGCTGTTCTACCATTAAGAGCTTTAATTGCTTGTCCTAAAGTTAAGTACATTATTTCTCCTTTTGTTTATTAAAGGTAACCATCGTGTTCTTCAGGATCATAATATTCTACGTAATACTCTAATTCAGAGATATCCCCGTATTCCTCAGTTTCATCATCCCAAGAGCCATCTTTACCTAATTGATCGTAATCTCCGAAATAGTCAATATCTTGGTAGTAACCAAAACTTTCTGCCCAGTCAATACAATCTAGTCTTGCATGATCATCTGCCTCTGCCTGAGTCATATTTTCATACTTTTCCCACTTGGTCATCCCTGCACCACAACTGATTTTTGCAAACCATGTACGTTTCTTCTTCACTTACTATTCTCCTGTTGTTCTATCTGATCAACCCATTTCTGCATATACATCTGTACTAACTCTGAAACAAGAAGTTTTTCATCAGCAATGATATTAAAATCCTCTTTAAGTTTACTGATTAAGGTATCTTTTCTCCAACGTTTAACTTGTTTCCTAAAGTCATCCATGTACTTGAAGTGTAACGGGGATTTACTGTTATCTTGTTTAAGATACTCTCCTAGACTAATTAAGAATTCTGGAAAGTCAATGTCATACTTTTCCTCCAATTTGAGTTTTCTAAAAAGTTTAAGATACCGACCTTCCAACATATTCACTTCAGAGAGTAGAACACCTCGGCAAGCCCCTTCTTTACCACAACCATCTTTGTGAGTATGGTCAAGAGCCCCTACTTTAAGAGGTACTTGCGTTATAGCACAAACACCTCCTTGTTCTTCGAGTATTCGCTCTCGGTAAAGTTGAATATCTTTAGAATTACGTAACCAAACCTCTTCCGAAAGTTTAACACTCTTAGCACGAGATTTAATCCTACGTCTCCTTCTAGGCATTCTCACTCCAAGTCTTATGAGCTAGAAAAGTTGCATCAGCTAAATCATCTAAACCTGTAGAATAGTTATAGCCTGATAAATATTCAGCTCCATAAACTTCCTTTACAGCTTTAACCATGAGTTTCTTATCCATCTTAACTTTCTTAGGTTTCTTAGTTGCGGTAACACCATCCCACTTATCTTCATCTTGTAAGAATTGATGTGCATAAGATTTCAAAGAAGTAGGTGCAACTTCAGTTACAATACCTTCATACCCAATAACCATTAACGTTTCTCGCATAGCTCCGTAAAGACAAGCCAGATTACGAGTTGCATCACCTACAGAACCAAAAGATAAAGCTTCAAAGGTTATACGTTCAGGTTGGTTTGCCTCCACAACACTTTTCAAATCAGTACAGATGTGATGAATCTGTTCCTGTAAAGTATCATAATAAGTTGTATCTTTACGCTTACCTTTTACCTTACTTGCACCAGTTTTACTCAAAGAATAAGAAACAACCTTTCCGTCATCCATATTCACAAAAGCACATTTACTTAAAGATTGGTCAATACCTAATACTTTCATAGCTTACACATCCTCTTCAGATTTGAATTGTGAATTAAAGGACTCTCGTAAATCTTCAACATTAGGATTAACACCTTTTAGTATTTCTATTTTGTTACCTTTAGTTACAAGAGTAGTTTTCATGTTCAAAGGTACTTCTTCTTCCATGATTACAACACCACCTTTACCTAGAAGTTTTCTCAAGGTGGTTGTCATATGTACACAAGTTATACCTAAACGTACTAGTCCAAAATTGTAAACACCTTTCACTTCATCATAGTAACAAAAGATAGGTTCAATATCTTGTGTATTGTAAAGATTCATTTGTTTATTTGTCAGACGGTTCATACAATACCTCTCACCCCTCTTCCCAATAAGAATCTGGAACAATAACAAATCTACTCCATTTACCGTTGATATTCCCTGTTTTAGAGCAACCTTTACCTAGTACACGAATAAAATCTCCTTCAAAAGAAATAACTTTTCCGATATTTATTGGATTGTTACGGTTAGATTTACCATAAACAATAATAGTTCCAACACTTACTTCTACGCCAAGCATATCTACAAACTTCATCTTATTTCTCCTCGACTATTAGTTTTAGAATATTTTGTTCATTGTTTGTACCAAACCAACACATCTGCTTTTCCAGTAAATACTTTCCAAGCGAGTTTAAATCTACGAAACAAACCTTTTCGTCCTTCTGGACGAGCAGGTACCCACTTACCTAAAATTTTCTTATCACAACCCCAGTGTTTAAGTTGATAAGCTGTTAGTTCGTTGATACCTTTCATTATTCATTCTCCTTTTGGTGGTGTTTGATTTTTATATTCCATCTTGTGACAAGGTTGGTAACCATAATTCGGGTCACGCCTCATCTTACATCCCCGACAATTACATTTCATCTTATTTCCCCTCCAAGAATTTATAAGTGTCTTTAATAAAATCCGACACCTTTTGATAATCATAACGTGACTCACAAGTGATATGGGAATATTCCAACATAGTTAAAGTTTTCTCAAAGAGTTCCTTCCACTCCTCACACTCTTGTTTCTTATCACAATAATTCTGCCACAAAGTTAAAGATGATTGTTTAAGAATCTCATTGCCTGAGTTAATATCTAGGAGCGTCAAGCCGCTCTCACCGAGCGGTTCAGTAATATCAATCTTCGCATTTTTAGTAATTTGTTCACTTGAAGGGTGACAATTCATTCCACCACAACAAGGTGTTCTTAATTTAGGGTTGCACCAACACATATTATTTCTCCTCTACACCCGCTTTATCAGCAAATTGCGGTTTCAATTCTTGCTTCATTTCGTAATGACTTTCAATCATTTCTTCAAAAGTCCCAAATTACCTTCAAGTTCTGACACTGTTTTAGATACTTCATCCAGACGCTCAACAAGGTTAGGTTTAGATAAGGATTTATAAGATTTCACTAAAGATTTCAATTCACTTAACGTATTCTCACAAACTTCCAAGTTATCAACAAGAGATTCTGTATCAATTTCTACTTCACCATACTTAACTTCTTGGGTAAAGTCCACCCCAATCTGTGTTAAGTATTTACGTAAACAGGGAATTTGTCCTTGATACTCTTGCATTTTCACCAGAACATAACATTGTTGCATGTAATCTAACCAAGTCCAAGATTGATTTTCTCCATGCACATCTTTGAACTGGTATTCTTTATCAAAACCGTAATATTGTTGGTAACAAAAGACTGCACGTTTCCACATCTCTTGTATTGTATTACAATCCCCTAACAACTTCTCTGCAGTTGCTTTACTTACACCTTTAGCTTTTCTCAAGCCTAGATATTTAAAGTTTGTAGTTACAGAATCTGTTAGTGTAGGTAAACCTTCAATAGTATCTGTTGGATCTCCTGATATGGTTTGTGCCACAAGAGTCTTTTCACAATAGAGTTTATCGTACTCGATCCAACCTTCATCATACTTATCATAGTTTTTGTGAGTAATGTAGCATTGATTAACATCCTTATCTACCCAGCTTGCACAAGCGTCCCAATTAGACCTGTCATCTCCGTATAGTGCTTCTTGTTGTTTTGCTATGTGTTGTACAAAATCTTCCGCTTCATTGCCATCTGTCCACCAAATCTTGTTCTTATATGTCTCTGCAATCTTATCTTTGAACTCTACAAAGTAGATAGGTTTCTCTCCACGCTTTGACTTGTAACCGATTGTTTTCGACTCAAGATCTCGGTAGTTTCCGTTACCAGAGGAAATAAGTAATTTGTAATCTTCTGAGTCCATGTTTGTTTTGATACCTTTTACATTACTTGCAAAAACCATTTCTGCCGTCTGTAAAGCTTTATCAAAGGTGTCAAATTCTGAGTTTAATCTAGCTTTGTCGAAAGTTTCAAAATCGTCAAGTGTAAACTCTTTAGCACCTTTCTCCTTCTGGTCATGATTCTTCCAAGCAAGCCATTTATAAGGCTCTTGAATATTCTTACCCATAATTTCTTTCTTTTCGGTACGTTTATTTGCGGAGATATCATCATCTGTCAACTCAATGATTTTGCCAGAACGTACACCAAAACTGGTTAAGTTCCTAAACTCCATAGTCCGACCTGATGCTTTATGACGAACTTCAACATAATCCTCTTGCATCATTTTTGCACAACGAACAATAAAAGTGTCAGCATCCACATAACACACCTTGTAACGTTTATTTTCTGCTTGATCCGTGACATCTTCACTTACAGAACTACTTGGTGTAAAACCTTTACTTGCAAATTTCATCATTTCTCCTTTAAGTTTTGAATATCGTGTGCACTCATGGTTATATATTCTTTATACAAGACGATACTTGTTACACAGTACTTATTAGGTGGATGTTTTACTGAAACTTCTCCGCTACGATCTTCAAAAGCAACTAAATAATCGTTACCTCGAATAGATTTGATATTACCGCTCCCCACCGTAAATCCCGCGGCGAATACTATAACACGATCTCCTATTTTCATAAAAACACCTCCTCAATAGTTAATATTTAAACTTTTAAGTTTGTCGATCCATTTATCTATATCTTTCTTATCATACACGATAATCAAAGTCTCTTCATCTTCCCTAGAGTAAACATCTCCAGTAGTTTCTAGTTCACTAACTACACCCTTTTTCTCTATGTTGAACTTTTCCAAGGTATCGTAAAAGTTTACACAACCTTCAAAATCTGGAAGGAGTAAGGGGAAGGCTTCTTCTACTACCCGATTATATCCTTCATGGTTGTATTGAATAAAGACTTCGCTAGGAAAATCTTCACTATTATAGTAAGCCCAAACCACATCACCTTCGATATTGAACATTTCTCTCCAAGTGATAACTTTCATTATCTCTCCTTTATTCTCTATATCCGTTGTAAACTTCTAAAATGAAACCATTCTGTACAATGATGTCATTACCAAGAAGATTTCTAATTTCGAACAAATCCAACATTTTAGAGGTGGCTAATTTTATCACCGTGTTGCCGTATTTACCCTCTCCTAAAAATACGCCAAACCTTTCCGACTTCAACTTATTAAAAGAATCATTGATGTATTCTTCATCATCGTCAGTGAATGTTAAAGTATAGACTGTCATTCATCTCTCCTCATACAAAAACACACAAGATGCTTCACCGAAACTCAATGTTACCAGTTATTCATCTTGTGTGCAATATTATTTCCTTTTAAATTTATTTATCTGTTGGTTTTTCAACAGTGCGGGATACAATCAACTTAACCGCTTTGTTGAATTCATCCAGTTTGATAAAGAAGTCTCCTGCTTCATTACCTTCACCATCTGTAAGCTCTTTGTCGAAAGAAATTTTATCAAACAGCAGAGTTTCATCTAGAACAAAGCTTACAACACCATCGTGTGTCAGTGCAAGTTTACTTACGATCATACCGTCTTCTACATAAGAGGCTGCATCTGACTCGTAAACACTACCTTTTGTAATTGAGTGTTTGATTTCTTCTGCATCGATAAGTTCAACTTGATTACCTAAGGTAAGTTCATCACTTACACTTTTAATTACAAGGTGATCTAAGTAATCTGAAACTGCGGTAAAATCTTCAACAAAGGGAATTACAGGGAATGTTCCTACTGCCTTACGTACAAGAGCAAGAAGTGATTCTGATTGAGCACCTTTTGCTTCTACGAAAACAACACCATCGTTACGTACCATCACTTTAAAATCTACAGGCTTTTTAGGATGTGTTGTACGAAGATATAAATCTGTACCTTCATCTTTCCATTCTTTAATTACAGCTTTCTCTGGTTCTTTGCCATCTGTCTCTGCAAGGTATTGAACCTTTTTAGAAGCTACATATTCATCGATAAGATATTTTTCAGGGTTCTTCTTTTGCTCACGAATTGTCATAACGTGGAAAGAGTTACCTTCTACATGAATCTCATCAACAAAGGTGTCACTTGTTACGTTCTTAACAAAACCCATTTTACGTTTATCTAAATCACCACATGGTGAAAACTTATGTTGTGTCAGAGTATCTTCTTGTAGCATTTCTTTAATTTTAAATTCGCTATCTTTTGTAAATTTAAATAGTGATACTGCTTTCATTCTTTTCTCCTTTTAAAGACTATTCTTAATATTTAAAATTTCAACATCAATCATAACATCTAAATCTTGAATTGCAAGTTTTATTTCACCTCGTGATTCCCAATCTTTGATGTTACTGAGATACATCATAAGAGTTTGTCTTTCTGAAGTCAACTCTTTTAATCTCTCATTTTCTAAAAGGTTTCTAACCAGTTTACTATTCACAATAACCTCCCTGATAATGGTCAAATATTGTCAAAGGAGGTGGTGTTCTGTTTTCTGAAACCTCTAAACTACGGGACTCCCAATGGCATTTTGAGATTAAGGTTAATTTCCCACCTGAACCAAACTCAAAAGATACTGGAGAAGTTTTCACACATCTTTGTCTGATAATGTCCCCTACTTCTTTGGATGTTAACCAAACAAGACGCTCATTAGCACAAACGTAGTAAACATCGTACCCTTCTGAAGCTCTTTGGATTGCCTCCAATAAAGATCTGAACGTTCTCCCTGAAGCTCTCATAAATTATCTCCTGTTTTAATAAATAAACTGCTCTAAACCTTGTACTTCTTTAAATGTACTCGGTTTAACAATCTTTGGTTTATCAAAAACTACACCACTTTGTACATCCTGCTTTGCAGTGAAGATATAATACGATCCAACTTTGTGATAGTCAACCCCTGAATAGCGATTTTGTTCCTCAATAATACGTACCTCTTCATCAAGATCGAAATCTCCAAGCTGAACTTCATGCACATACTTAGTCATATTACTTTCGTACACAGTATTAAACACGGCTTCAACATCCATAAATTCGGACATCTTCAGACATAATGTGTATAAGTTCGATAAGTCCCACACACCATTGATAAGGTTTGTAGACATCTCAGAAATCGCAGAGTCGGTATAATTTACAGCGTACTCATCAATGCTATGTACATCTTCTCTCTCTAGGATGCAAAAGAATCCATAAGTGAATACCAAGTCTGCAATACCGTCAGCTTGCATCACTTTATCGCCAGTAAACCAACCTTGTAGGAATTCATTGTGTGAATAGAACTCTTCACGGGACAATTGAAGATATACCGGACGCAAGGAAAAGTCAAACTTATCATTACCTGCAATACTATTCCAAAATACAACCTTGTCTAGCATATCTTCAAACGTTTTAAGTGTAAATTCTTTATTCAAAATATCACTCTCCTTCTTCTAATTCATTAACAAAATAATCTTCAATCTCACACCAATTATTCACCAAAGTAAAATCACTATCTAGTTCGGTACATTGTGTGTAAGGTGTTTTCATTTTCACAAGTTTAACATGTTCAGGCATCATTGCAAGGAATTTATTACGATCATCGATAATATAATCTGAAACAATCTTTCCTTTAAACTCTGTCGGGATAAAACAGACATCCATAAAATCAAAAGTACGTTGAAGATACTTGAGCTTATTCTTGTATTGCTTCTCACAGTTCATACAGTAACTTACAAAAGTAATATCATACCCTGCTTCATATAGATTCTTGATTACACGATATGCATCAGGAAGCAATGGTGTTGAAGGGTATGTACGTTTCTCTGCCCAAAAATCCATAGGATCAATACCATCATAAAGTTCAAAGTATGTTGGAAGAAAGTAATCCACCTCTTCATTAAGAAGATCATGGTTGTAACTATCTTCATAGAATACAGTTGAGCAGCTTTTCAGCCACTCGAACCAAGTTTTATCTGAAGGTACCGTAGTTAGATCCAAATCTACTGTGATTTTATTTTTATCCATTCAAAATACTCCCTAGAATATGTACAACATCCGTTTCGAATTTTTCAATCGATGCATTGTTATTCACATCAACGAAGTTGATCTTATCTTCAAACATATCTTGTGTCAAATAATTTCTACTATCATTACTGAAATCACAACCTTCTCGGTGAATACGAATAATAGTGATATTATCTGGACCTACGTGGTCAATGACAGGTTGGATTTCTTCAGGAAAACCTCCATCACTTACTGCAATAACACCTTCCTCTGGAAGGGAATTGACAAACATCTTACCAAAGGCATCTTTACCAAAACTAGGTTTGATTACATTTTCTGAGATATGAATAAGCCATTGGCGTTTTGAGTACAATTTTCCGTTTACATCGTAAATAGGTACATCTTTCCACCAAACATCTTCATCAACATTAAAGAGGTACTTGCTTTCTACAACATCCTTAACTTTACTATTATAATCCTTCAGAAAGTCTTCAACAGAAATACCAAGTGTATTAGCAGCAACCTTAAAAAGCTCATCCTTGAACTCTTTGTGGTAAGCCACAAGATTAGAGTCTTGTGTATTGATAGATTTAATTACAGCTTTTGCCGCAACCTCTTTTCCTGCACGAGGGGGTGCATTAAATATGATAACTTTTAACATAGGCACTTCCCCTCTTAATCTTTCCAACTATTATCCAATGTATAAACCCACTCTGCAACACTTACAGTAACATAGTCCTCTTCTAGAGTAATCAACTTAACCCATTCATCTTCATCGTCTACATAACAAACATCATCTTCATCGTCGTACTCTAAACCAAAAAGGTCATTTTTATATTCAAAACGAGAATCTTCATTAGAACACCAAATACCATAAATCTTTTCTGCAGCAACTTTTGAAATCAACATATTCATCTCCTCTTAATCAATTACACCTGCTTGCGTTAACATCCCTAATAGTACACGTCTCTGTGATGGATGTAAATCATTTTCTTTCGCCCAATTTTTGATGTCTTCTCGTGTCATTGTTTCATGAATAAGAAGTAGTTCTCCTGTAGAAGATTCGACATCATCTCCGCACCAAACCATGTCACCTTGGCAATAATGAGATCCACCATTGTCTACTTCAAATTTAATGTAACTGCCGTCCCAACCAATCATATTTTTAATTTTCATCACTCAATCTCCTTAATACTCCAGCCTTCTCCGAACTGTGTACCATCAACTTTAATGTACACACATTCTGAGACTTTCTTTAAATACTCTTTCCTTGGATTACGGTTTATACCTTGACCCTGTACCAAGCACAAAACAACCTTACCGTTTGTTTTTGAAAGATCCTCTGCTAGCCTGTTAGAATAGTATGAATAGTTCGTCATCAACTCAGATTTAACAGCATCTGTACATTTCATTTCAGATCTTAGCTTACCTAATTTATTAACTTGAATATAACAAGGTTTACAGAAGAGTCCTACAAAGTCTCCTTGATGATCTTCATTCTCACACATCTTAACACAACATTTCATAATAATATCCCCTCTACTACTTCTAGAATATCACCACCACTATCAAACTCTGAAACTTCTTCACCTCTGGCAAGCATTCCATAAACCGCGTCTACTGAAGTGTTTGTTTTTCGAAAACCTCTTGCATAACTTTCAGGAGAGCCTTCAATATAGTCTACTTCTTGTTCGAACCATTCTTTAATTTTATGGAAATCTGGTCTGTTCTTCCATATTGCAACTGTATAACCATCTAATTGGTCGTATTGGTTGTAGTGGTATTTTAAGACATAAACTTTACTCATATTTATTCTCCTCTTAAATATCTAAAAATTTACACTCTTGCCAAGATAGAATCACCTTCAAACAGCCCTCAGAATGCGCCTGACGAGCATATAACATTAAAGATGATAAATGGTATGTCTCCCAAGGAGAAAGCTTCTCACAGTCCTTACGGAGCGTTTGACGTACCATCTTCCCTCTAGCATCTTTTGTTTTCTTCTTTGTAAACAACTTATCCTGTATTTTACTGATAACTAGTGATGTGTCAACCATCTTATCAAAATTTATTTCAGAGATTTGTTTAACTTTTCCCGATATCTCAGGATCGTTTTTATTACGAGCACAAAAATAATTAATAACCTTTGGAGAACAAAGATCATCATCACTTTTCATCTCGTTGTAAATTCCAATACTCTTCTTCTCGTAATGAGGAAGTGCATCATACTCTTCTTTATTCATCAGACTGTTCCGTATACATTACCATTAACTTCTGACGTTCTTGTTCTTGATATTCCTTGTAAGAATTTTCAGACGTTTCCTTGTCAATTTTACCCATATGTTTCTTCCATACACGAAAAGTGGCTACTAACAGTTTATTCTCATCAATAGAAAAATAATCAGGATAACTTACCTCAGTTTTCAGATAAACTTCACTATAATAAGGTTCTCCTAGGATGATATTGGTCATAGGCTGTTTAATCTCTAAACTAAAATATGTATCCTTGTCAGTAACTGTAGTATAATCATATCTGATAGGTAGTCCTAGAAGGAAACTTGTAGGATTTTCTTCAAAAGCTTCAGGTTTCTCCAACATCTTTTTACAGATATTGATAACGGGTTGTTGTATGTCCCTCCCGTAGAAAGGTGTAGCAAAAGCTTTTGATATTTCATACTTGTTTTGTAGCACCTTATTTTTATAATCAACCCACCGCTTTTTAGCTTTATCATCCAACCAATAGACTTGCATTTTAGTTCGGAATCCACAACCCCACACCAATTTCTTAGTCGCATAAACAACAAAACAAGGATCACTTAGAGAGGAAAGTGTAGATTTTGCAGGTTTAAAGGTGGAGTCAACAACTTGTTCAAAAGTTTTCATGATAACTCCTTTACATATACCAATCATTTTTTATAACACAATTACCCATCTCTACCCCGCCAAACCCATCAGAGCATTCCCAACAAACAATCATGTTGTGTTTATCAATTTGTTTGAATGAGTGTACCTTACCACCTTTCCAAGTAGTAGGTCTTTCATTTGTTATTTCCATATCACCATCTACCATTGCTGAAATAAGTGCATCACTAAGAAACTCACTGTCTACCTTAATCCATTTACTGCTCATGCACACTTCTCCCACTCAGTTTTAAATCCATGAGGATCACGAACACCTAACCTCTCTTCTAAAGAAATTTGTGTGTTATCTCCTGCCCACTTTTCCTTCCAAGTACCTACAAGATGTTTAGGTATATCTATAAAGTCTTCTGATTTATGACACCACACTACGGTATTCGGTATTGTAATACTGTATTTAGTTTGAGGCATACCTTTTCTCAACTCACAGAAATCTTCTGTACAGTTGGTATACACTTGGCTTATGTACTCTAATTCATCTTCTGTAAACATTTTCTTTCTCCTCTTAATCAATCAACTTCCACAATCATACACTTTAAGATTTGTATGTCAAACATAAATTTTAAAATATTTGTGTATTGATA
>CEVA01042906.1_pt1 | contig 19904 bp, 20 predicted proteins | sample 361521 | NCBI WGS metagenome assembly CEVA01 (sample SAMEA2622823, study PRJEB7988) | marine metagenome | isolation source: saline water (ENVO:00002010), including
ATACGGATCGTCATAAAATTACTGCTACTGAGAGTGACCAAAGATGCTCGTTGCATCAACTTGTTCGGGATTTGATCGATGCCAACAGTTCAAATCTAAATCTACGTCACTGACACACCTATTAGACTGCCTACTGCAAAGGTGACAGCAGCCGCTAATGTGCCAACCATGAGCATGCGTGCAGAACCGAATACTACACTCCTACCCGAGATAGCGGCTATGACCCCACCAAGCGTTACGAGAACAGAACCACTCAAACCCGCACTAATGTATACAGCAAAATTTCCCGTTTCGAAGATGTACGGCAGTATGGGAATAACTGCTCCTGACAAAAATGCTACGAAAGAACTCCCACTTGCGGACCATGGCGAGCCCAACTGGGATGGATTTAACCCTAATTCTTCTCGAGCCATGGTATCTAGCGCTACTTGAGGATCAGACATTACTGTCTTTGCAATCCTACGAGATTCATCTTCAGAAATACCCTTTGCTCGGTAAATTAGGACTAGTTCTTCCTCTTCATCCTCAGGGTACTCCTGAAGTTCTATTTCTTCTTTACGTAATTCATTTTCATAAATATCAGTCTGCGAACGCATGGAAACATATTCGCCCGCTGCCATAGAGAAAGCGCCGGCTAACATGCCAGCCGTTCCTGCAAGAAGAACAACGTCTGTGTTGCTAATTCCAGCTGCCTCTATACCGCCTGCAACTCCCATAACTAGACTGAAATTAGATAAAAGCCCATCATTAACACCTAATATGGCTGCTCTAAGGCTCCCACTCCCACCAAACGGTAATCCCCTAATTGATGCTAGCGCTTGATCAACAGATCCACTATAAGCTAGATTCTTTAGAGTCCGAGAATGCTTCATCTCCTCTTCCACCAAGTCAACTGCTTCAGGGTCAGACCCGTATATAGCCACTTCATCAGCTTCCAATTTTAGTACGATAGGCAATACTTTACGCGTACCAAACATACTGGCTATCAGTTTCATCAATTTCAACTTGGCACTAGGGAATTCCGGCCTAATACTAGATGGGTCCATGCCGAGTTTTTCAGCCCAACGCGCGGCATGCTTCATTTCCGCACCGACCAATTCTAGGAATATTTCCCTGCGTTCAACATCTTTCTCGACGTTAGCCAATGCCGAGTATAAAGCTGCCGCCTCAAGCTCTGACTTAAGATACGATTTGTAACGTTTTTTCCTTGATTTATCGTCTTTTACCATCACATTCCTTACATTAATCTTCTAGAAAAATATAAATAACTCAACAATATTTATTGCAAACTAACGATGCCTGAAATACAGTATGTCTTTCTGAAAAAGACTAGTTTCTAATATCTACTTTAGAACGTATTTTCTTAAGCAAATCCACATTTCTTTTGTCAGGCCCATTTCCATCCATGCCAGGAACCTCTAAGAGGAAAGGCACTTCATTAAAAGCAGGATGAGAAATAATAGTCTCAAACCCAAGCAATCCTATATGTCCTTCGCCTATATTCTCGTGCCTATCAACTCCACCACCTAGTACTATCTTAGAATCGTTCGCATGTACCGCGACGAGCTTTGAAAGCCCCACTTCCTCTTGAAATTCATCCATAGCTTCGTTCAATCCATTATATTCTGCTAAATTGTATCCCGCCGCAAAGCTGTGCTGCGTATCCAGACACACCTTAAATTGAGGGCTCTCTAATTCCCTGACAATACGCCCTATTTCCGAAAACGAGGATCCAATATGAGATCCCATACCAGCACTGTTTTCAATGACCAACAAAACGTCCCTCGGACTAGACTCAAGGACTGACTTCAACGCTGAAATAGCCTGTTCAAATACTCCATCAAAACCAACTCCTTTATGACTTCCTCCATGAAATATCACGCCCATTGCTCCGATTTTGCTTGCGGCATTCATATGGTCTTTGAGAGAGGAAATCGATTTAGCTAAAATATCATTAGCCCCTCCAATGTTTACCAGATAACTACAGTGTATGAACATCGGAGATACCTTTGATTTATTAACTCTCTCTTGGTATAAATCTATGTCTTCCGGGGAATGATGACGAAATCGCCATGCCCTAGGAGAGGATGCAAATATTTGGATAGCCTCTGCACCAATTTCTTCAGCACGATCTACCGCAGTGTGCAAACCTCCAGATGTTGAAACATGAGCTCCTATCTTCATGATTTTATACTACGCTTCATTATTTTTCCCTCGATTGAAATCCACACTATGATGAAACTACTTTCATTTTGCCATCTCCGTACTGTACGTCAAACCCTCTGACTCCCGTTTCCATCTTGCTTATTTCAATCATTCGATCTATCCATTGCTGACGTTTATCACTTCCTCCCCTGTTGGCCATCCAGTCCTGATACACAGAATGTGGATTCCACGGGTCAGATGGCTCGGATTCAGTGTTCAAATGACCTTGAACATTACGTATTATTACTTCGTACTGCTCAGGAGTGTCAGGATCGATATAATAATTTACACTGCACATATGCCTATCGTCAGAACCACCTAAGCTAGCATGATACAAACGCAAATCGAATGCGACCACATCTCCTGGGTCAGAATTGCAAACATACGCTGGAATTTCTGAGATTGCCTTAGAAGCAATTTCTGCTTCTTCTTCAGTCCGAGCTGCACGTGTCCATCTTGGCCCTACTCCTTCATAATTATATATCTCGTCAAACCATTGCTTCTTGTGAGATCCTGGGATAACTCTTAGAGCACCCGTATCAGCTCGCACAGGCTGCAGATAGAAAGCAAATTTAACTCCTGGGCCCTCATATGCTCCTGCATCGTAATGCCATGGTGTGTTCCCTGTATACCTATCCGCATCTATATTATGTCCAATTACACTACCAAACATCTGTTCAGCAGCCACTGAGAACCTTGGATCTTCCAGCAAAGCTGAAAAAAAAGGCGTGTCTGACCCCATCATCCTAATATTGTGTCTTTCTGAACCGTCAAAAGCCTTATAACTAGATGCCACTTTTGAACGGTATTCAAATTCATCATTGATTAATCGCATCTCTTCAGGTGAGAAAAACTGCCGTAATATCACGAATCCAAACGATTTAAAATGTGTCACTTGATCTTTTGTAAGCATATCGAGCCCTCCCTAGGTAAAATATCCACTATTAAATGTAAAAACCCCTGAATTACTTACTAATATCTTATCTATAAATAAACTACCTAACCACGTCCTACATATGGCATTTTTGTGGCCATTATAGTCAACGTCAGTATGTTAGCATCTAACGGAAGATTTGCCATATATAACACAGATTCGGCAACATGTTTAGCGTCAAAAGTTGGCTCCAGATCAACCCCACCATATGCCTGGGGCATCCCATCTTTGGGCATTCTTGCTGTCATATCGGTAGCAGCATTTCCTACGTCTATCTGCCCACAAGCAACATTGTATTTGCGCCCATCAAGAGCAGTTGCTTTCGTAAGTCCAGCCACCGCATGCTTGGTAGCCGTATATGGAGAAGAATTTGGTCTTGGAGTATGAGCAGATATAGACCCATTATTTATTATTCTACCACCCATAGGATCCTGATTCTTCATAATCTTCATGGCTTCTTGTGTACATAAAAAAGTGCCGGTCAAATTTGTGTCTACCACACTCATCCAATCTTGAAATTTCAAATCTTCCATCGGCACGCCTGGTGCACCTACGCCTGCATTATTGAACAAAACATCTAATCTGCCGAATCGATCTCCTGTCCTGAGAAAGAGGGCTTTTACCTGACTTGGGTCTCCAACGTTCGTCGGGACAGGTAAAACACGTGATCCATGCTCTCCTGCTTCCTCAATCACCATTTTTAACGCGTCTTCCCTGCGCCCGGCAATTGTAACTGAATATCCGTCTCTTACTAATGCCAATGCAGAATGTTTACCAATCCCTGATCCCCCTCCAGTAACAATTGCCACCTTACCGTTAGATTTCATAGCTATATCCCCTTTTTGCTCTTTAACTCGTTTGACATAATCATCCTGTGATCTGGACTAAATTAATTTACCTGAACAACACTTAACGCAATAGTTCAACTGATTTAAAAATATCCCAAATCTTGCAATCCATGACTTCTAGCATTCACACATAATTAACTAAAGGCTACTCTCTTGACAGAGAATATAGTAATTATACAATCTCTTATCGAGACACTGATTAAAATTTTTCGTCCACTGGAGACAAAATGAACGGCAAAGAATTGAAAAACAAGGTAAAGTCGGGGGGCATTATATATGGAAGCATGTTAAGCATGGGCCGAAACCCCCGCTGGTCAACACCAATCTCAGCATTCGGTCTAGATTACGTAGTCATAGACACGGAACATTCCCCCAGAGACAGAAACGATATAGCAGATTTCCTAGCAGCATTCACCGACTCAGGGGTAGTTCCAATCGTCAGGGTACCAATCCCAGACTCCCACTACGTAACCATGACTATCGATGCGGGGGCACAGGGAGTCCTAGCCCCGTACTGCGAGACCGTTGAAGAAGTTATGGAAGTAGTAGCTGCCGCTAAGTGGAGGCCCCTGAAAGGTGCCTTGGCACGAAAGGCTGTTGAAACAGGTAAGCTCCCAAGCGAAGCGAGCAAGAAATACCTAGAGGATAAGAACGCCAACACAGTTTGTCTTATCGGTATCGAAAGTGTGCCGGCAATAGCAAACCTAGAAAATATACTGAAAATTGATGGGATAGATGGGATATTTGTTGGCCCAAATGATCTATCAATATCACTAGGCGTACCGGACCAATATGACCATCCAGACTATGAAGAAGCCCTACGCAAAGTCATATCCACGTGTAACAAGTACAGTGTGCCTGTGCTCATCCACCACCAAACAGTAGCATTAACCACTAAATGGCTGAAAGAAGGCGTTCGATTTGTACTTCATAGCTCTGATGCCAGAACTTTGCATAGTGGGTATAGAACAGATTTCGATGAAATTAAATCTGTTGGAGCTGAATTAGGAGGTGGGCCGGTGACAGATGTGGGAGAGTCTGAAGAAGTCATATAAGAATGACAATAAATATCTTTCAGATTGAGTGCGGGAGGGCAATATGACTTGGGAGTTTGAGTTGATCGCTGGACCATTTGGGGGTGTTACCGAGGGTCCAGCTTGGGATGGCACGGGACTGCTGTATACGCACATCCCGACGAGCCGAATCATGCGATACATGCCCGAGACAGGCGAGTCAATGATACATATGGCAGGCACAAATAACGCAAACGGGCTAATGCTAGATAAGTGTGGGAAGCTCTACGCTTGCGAAGGCGGAGCAAGAAGAGTAGTTCGATACAGTGGCACAGGGACCCCCACTATTCTTGCTGACAGTTTCGACGGTCAACGACTCAACATACCGAATGACCTAGCCATCGACCCTCAAGGAAGCGTATGGTTTACAGATCCATACTACGAAGGAGCTGGTGGGACATGGAGCTTGGATCGAGCGAACAAAGACCTTGATCACGACTCCGTATATAAAACAGTAGAGAATATTTCGGGCGAGTGGGAAATACAACGCATGACGTTTGATACAACTCGTCCAAACGGGATCCTTTTCTCGCTGAAGTACGAAACGCTTTATGTCGCTCAGAGTGGACGCGGACCAGACGAGGAACGTCAGCTTAGGGCTTATCCCATCCTAAATGATGGCACATTGGGAAAAGCTAGAATCTTGCATGATTTTGGTCTCAATCGCGGCATTGACGGAATGTGTTTAACTATGGGAGGGGATATTGTAGCAACTGCTGGATGGGATTCAGGTGGGCCTGGATCGATGATCTACGTATTCTCACCTACAGGCAAAGTCATAGAGATGCATCCTTTCCCTGTGGATAGACCAACAAACTGTAGCTTCGGAGGCGACGACCTCAATATACTATACGTCACATCAATAGATGGGCACCTCTACAAAACTGACACTGACCTGAAGGGAAGGCTTCTATATCCTCCTAATCCAAAGCCTTAATAGTTAATCTAGGCTTGACAAGGCATTTTGTAATGTGATAAAAATTCGGCACCCTGAACAGCTGTAGGGGGAGCGCAGGGTCTTCGTCCAGATTTCTGGATCGTACGAATTTATTTAACTCCCTTAATATCCAGGCTGGTGCACCAATTATGGCAGAAGAAGCAGTAATACCGAGTACAGCATCCGAAAGCCTAGAACAGCAAGATGAGGAATTTAGTGTAGCCTCACAGTGGAGGCTCATGTGGTGGAGGTTCAGGCGACACAAACTCGCTTTAATAGCGGGTGTAATATTGGCCTTGTTCTACGCCACTTTCCCACTATCGGAATTCATCGGTATAGGAGATCCTGCCCTCAACTTTACAAAACTGTCTTTCTTGAGACCACAGCCAATAAGATTCTTTGACGACAGTGGGTTCAACCCTCATGTCAACGCCGTAGAATCCTACAGGGATAAGGTAACTTTCAAACCAGGATTCCGCACTGTTGAGGATGAACGAGTTCCTGTCGGCTTCTTCGTAAAAACATGGGAGTACTCGTTCCTAGGATTCATAAAGACTGATCGGCATCTTATCGGAATCTCAGATCCGGCTGATCTAGCAAAGCGTCCTTCGCTATATATATTAGGTAGCGATAGCCTTGGGAGAGATCAGTTCTCCCGACTAATGCTGTCCACCAGGATATCCCTTTCCATAGGCCTTGTGGGCGTGGCTATCAGCCTTATTATTGGAATCGTACTTGGTGGAATATCTGGGTTCTACGGTGAGCTTGTTGACACGATTATTCAACGTATTATCGAAATTATAGGTGGTGTCCCCACATTGCCTCTATGGATGGGGTTATCTGCCGCTGTGCCACAAGACTGGGCTGTAATGCAGGTGTATTTTGCTATTACAGTAATACTTTCTATATTTGGTTGGACGGGAATGGCTAGGGTAGTGAGAGGGAAATTCTTCCAGTTGAGAGAAGAAGACTTCGTTATGTCTGCTCGTATAGCAGGAGCATCGGAGGGTCGGATCATGTTCATTCACATGCTACCATCCTTCTACAGTCACATTATAGCCAGTATAAGTCTATCTATCCCTGGCATGATCATAGGGGAGACTGCACTAAGTTTCCTCGGGCTAGGCCTTAGAGCACCTGCAGTCAGCTTTGGAATTATGCTGCAAGAAGCACAGAATCCATCTACTGTAGCTCTGTACCCGTGGCTAATGTTCGTCGCAGTACCTGTAATTATCATAGTGTTAGCTTTCAACTTCTTGGGAGACGGGTTGCGGGATGCTGCTGACCCCTACGGATAAATCGTAGACTTCGCGGAATTAAGGAATAAATATGGTCCAAACAGAAGTATCTGCAAAACAGCTTCCTCTTTTATCGGTTAACGACCTTAAGGTTCACTTTCACACCGATGAGGGTATAGTAAAGGCCGTCGATGGGGTTTCCTTCGACATAATGCCAGGTAAAACTATGGGTGTGGTAGGAGAGAGTGGCTGTGGCAAAAGCACCCTGGGGCGCACTTTGCTCCAAATAATTGAAAAGCCCGGTCTTATAGATGACGGCTCTATAGTGCTACGGAGTGAGGATGAAGAAGGTAATCCGTATGAGATTGACATTGTAAATGAGCATTCCAACAGCCGAACTATGCGAGCTGTCAGAGGACAGGATATAGCGTTAGTGTTTCAGGAGCCGATGACCTCCTTTAGTCCTGTTCATACCATAGGTAACCAGATCAAAGAAGCTATTAGACTGCATCATGATGTATCAGAAAAAGAGGCCCAAGATAGAGCCTTAGAGTTAGTCACACAGGTAGGTATTCCTAATCCAGCTCAGAGATTAAGTGAGTATTCCTTCCAACTTAGTGGAGGTTTGCGACAAAGAGCCATGATAGCCATGGCCCTCTCATGCGAACCCAAGTTGTTAATCGCGGATGAACCAACAACTGCTCTAGATGTAACTACTCAGGCACAAATACTTGACTTGCTGCGCGATTTGCAACAACAAAATGGCATGGCAATCATGTTAATAACACACAACCTTGGAGTTATAGCCGAAATGGCTGATGACGTGGTTGTAATGTACCTAGGGAGGGCTGTTGAGACAGGAAATGTCAACGATATCTTCCATTCACCCCAACATCCGTATACTCAAGGATTGCTGAGATCTATACCTAGCATATATGAAAAGGGTATAGAGAAATTACCGTCTATAAAAGGGTCAATACCACATCCTTTCAATAGGCCTTCTGGATGTACATTCAGGCCTAGATGCCCGTCATACATGGAAGGCGTCTGCGATTTAAATGACCCTGTATTTCTTGACATAGAAGGTACCAGTCAAGCTGTTGCGTGTTTCTTACACCATCCGCCAGACGGGTCTTCTACGAATGGTAGTGAATCTGCCTAAAAGAGGTGACATCCATTGGCTGAAGCAACCGTAGAAACTACAAATACGACTGAGTCTGGAACTTTACTCGAAGTTAATAACTTGGTAAAGCATTTCCCAATTCAAAAGGGTTTCTTGAAAAGAACCGTTGGGAGTGTTCGGGCAGTTGATGACGTATCTTTTTCTGTAACACAAGGCAAGACACTAGGACTGGTGGGAGAGAGTGGATGTGGTAAAACAACTACCTCTCGTTGCATACTTCGTGCGATAGATCCGACTAGCGGGCAAATATTGTTTCGTAAAGAGGATGGTGAAACCGTAGATGTTGCAACTATGCCATACCAACCTCTGAGGGATCTGCGTAGGGACATGCAGATGATTTTCCAGGATCCATACGGTTCACTAAACCCTAGAATGTCGCTATTTGACATAGTAGGCGAACCACTACTTGTTCATGGTATGAAAAGTTCCTCTGAACGAGCTGACAGAGTTGCAGAACTCCTAAGGCTAGTAGGACTCAGACCTGAATATATGAGACGATTCCCACATGCTTTCAGCGGTGGTGAAAGACAGAGGATTGGTATAGCAAGAGCACTGGCACTTAACCCTCGTCTCGTTGTTGCAGATGAGCCAGTTTCAGCCCTTGATGTATCAGTTCAAGCCCAAGTTATTAACCTTCTTCAAGAGATTCAAGAAAGTCTAAACCTCACATACCTATTTGTTGCCCATGACCTCAGTGTTGTTAGGCATATTGCTGACGAAGTTGCAGTAATGTACGTCGGCAAGATAGTTGAATTAGGTGACACAGAAAAAATCTTTGCAAATCCGAAGCACCCATATACATCAGCCCTTTTGTCTTCTGTACCGATCCCTGATCCGAGTGTTCGTCAAGATCGCATCATTCTACAAGGTGAAGTAGCTAATCCAGCTAATCCACCTTCTGGATGCTACTTTCACCCTAGATGTGAATATGCAACAGATCAGTGTAAAACAGAGGAACCTCAGCTTGAACTAATTGACGAAGGTAGATGGGTTAGCTGCCACCATGCTAAAGACTTAGACCTAACTGGACTGAGTGCTAAGTAGTAATAATTTCTATCAAGTAACCGAATGGTTCACGAACTTATTAATATCACCAATGGTTAGGTTTGCTATTTCCAGAGTGTCAATAAGAACGGTGATTAGGATCAATCACTCTAGGTTGCTGTCTAAAATAAAACCTTGACCCACTAACAATTCCAATATCTTACTAGCATTATCCTCTACACTGTAAGACACTGTATCTATAGAAATGTCAGGGTCATCTGGCGCCTCATAAGGGTCATCGATTCCAGTAAAATCCTTAATCTCTCCCCTTCGAGCTTTAGCATACATTCCCTTAACATCTCTATCTTCGCATACGGAAAGAGGTGTATCCACAAAAACTTCTATAAATCTGTCACTCCCAACCATTCTACGCACATCACTTCTAGTGGATTTATATGGACTAACTGCAGCACATATTACTAATCCACCGTGTCGAACTATTTCAGCCGCTACGTATCCTATCCTCAATATATTTGCGTCACGGTCTTCTTTACTAAAGCCCAATCCTTTCGAAAGATGTGTACGAACAACATCACCATCTAATACGGTCACTTGCCTTCCATGCTCCATCGCTAGTACCGTAAGAACATCAGCCGTTGTAGACTTACCTGAGCCGCTCAGACCAGTGAACCAAATACATGCCCCTTGCCTATGGCGAGGCGGATACGTGTCCGCCATAATATTTGCCACCTCTGATCGCGTAAACCATTCAGGAAGTACTTTCCCTTTATTAAGATACTGCTCACGAACTTCAGTTCCTGAAATAGATGCAGTCTTTGTTCCAATAGAAACTTTAGATGATTCTTCGTATTTGTCCTTTTCTGGAAGGTATACAAATTCTTTAAATGGAACAAAATCTATTCCTACCTCATCCGAATATTTATCCACAATCTCCTGCGCATCGTAAGAACCATAGAATGGCTCTCCTTTTGAATCAACACCAGGACCTGCATGATCTCGGCCGACTATCAAGTGGGTAGCCCCATAGTTTCGTCTAATTACTGCGTGCCACAAAGCTTCCCTAGGGCCGGCCATTCGCATTGCAAGTGGTAATAATGACAATAAAACGGTGCCAGATTTATAGTGGTTTCGAACTAATGTCTTATAGGTCCGGACACGTGTGTAGTGATCTACGTCACCTGGTTTGGTCATGCCCACAACAGGATGAATCAGAAGAGAACCACCAACACTCTCAGCCGCACGCTTAGTCAATTCTTCATGAACTCTATGAAGTGGATTACGAGTCTGGAAAGCAACAACATTCTTTTTCCCTAAATCCTGTAGAGCATTCCTAGTCTGCGCAGGAGAAAGTCTAAGTTCTTGGAAATCATGGTGCACAGGAAGCTCAATGACTTTTATATCACCTGAAATGTTCAATTCTCCCCACTGGTGCATTTCGGCAACTAGCGGGTGTTTCAAATCTGTGGTTCCAAAAACTTTCTGTGAAACTTCTTCTTTATTCCATTCGTATATTTCATCAACCGTCATTATAGCCAATAAATCATTTTTAGCATTTCTAAGGGCAATTTCTTCTCCACTGGATATTCCTAAACTGGAATTGATTGGAAGCGTGACTGGTATTGGGAAAATTACTCCGGAACTCAATCGCATATTATCCATAACATTCTGATAGTCATCTTGAGTCATAAATCTATCTAGTGGAGAAAAACCACCTGTACTTAGCAATTCCAGATCACAAATAGACCTCTCTGAGAGTTGCAGAGACAATAACCGACTTGAGTACCTTATTAATTCATCTTTCTCTTCCTCAGGTACTGTTAAATCTACCAAGTTACCTCCATAAGGAGGTATTAATACACTTCCATCAAAATCACTAGCCAATTTCTTTCCCCTTTCATAAATAGGCAAAATTAGATCAATCTCACAAATCTAATTTTTTTTGATAAAACCCTTCAACTTCATAAACCATCTCAAATAGTTCTACCCCATGCAGGACCAACGTGTATACCACATTCTTTGGGAATACCTTTTTCCCACCACCATCTTCCTGCTCTGTCTGATTCACCAGATTCAGTAGGTCTTGTACACGGAGCGCAACCTATACTCGTATATCCCTCATCATAAAGATGGTTGTACGGAACATCATTTGAATTGATATATTCCCAGACTTGATCATAAGACCAATCAGCTAAAGGATTTATCTTGGTAAGCCCAGGATGAGAAGAATCTATTTGCAATTTTGGTGTCTGGGCCCTTGTCTCAACTTGAGTACGCCTCAGACCAGTCATCCATGCATCAATCCCCTCCATTTCTAATGCGTGGTTAATCGGGTTCACTTTTCGCACACTACAGCAGAGTAATCTCAAAGATACACTTCTGTAAAAAGGATTACTGCCATGCTTGCTTACCATCTGAGAAATTTCTTCTGAGTCAGGGAAATACACTGAAATACGGATTCCATATCGCTCTCTAACTTTGTCAATTAAATCGTATGTCTGCTGAGGAAGCCTACCGGTGTCAATGGTGAATACTTTCACATTCTTATCGATACGAATAGCCATATCAATTATCACCATAGAATCTGCCTGTAAGCTAGTGGATATGGCTACCTTTGAACCGTATGTTGATATAGCCCACTTTACCACTTCTTGTGCATTCTTATCTTCCAAATCTATAGCTAGTTTTCTGACCTCGTCCTGAGTAGTCATTTTACCTCTGTGATTTTTGGTGTTCGTTTTTCTCTCAAAAAAAACCCCCGGACTTTCAGTCCGGGGGTTTAGATATTACCGTAATTTTATCTTAAAATTTACACTGCAATCTTAGGTAAGTCAGTACAGTCAGCGACTGAGCTGCCTAGATCCCCTGAGAAATTTATACAGGGACAAACCATCAATAAATCCATATACTTTAAATTCATAAATAAAGTGTACTTTTATGTCCGTATCGTGTCAACAATTAACTAAATAAACTCCTCCTCCTAAATCTAATGTATTTCTAAATAACATGATATTAAGAGATGATAGTCTACAAATACTCATCAATATCAAACTTTAAGTCTGTATGGTAGGAGTATTTGATCTTTTACGTCTAGCAACCTTGATACGAATTCTAGACCTTCTGAGAGATGCTAGCGCTTTCTGTAAGTCTACATCACTAACAGCTGACTCCATCTCCTCTTGGGCAACCTTGAATGCTTCCTCAGCACGCTCTATATCAATTTCTTCACTGCGCTCAGCTGTATCCGCCAGAACAGTAATCGTATTCCCTAAAACTTCCATAAAACCACCACTAATGGCTATATATCTTTCTTCACCACCAGTGATCACGCGTAACTCACCAGATTTGAGTGAACTCAGGAGCGGAGCATGCCTTGGCAATATAGTTAATTCCCCTATTTCACCAGGCACAACCACTCCCTCCACCAATTCTGAAAACAACAACCTCTCGGCTGTTACAATATCCAACTGAATAGTCGACATAGCGTAATTTAGCCCCTAACGCCTAACCTTCAGAAATCATAGATTTACCTCTTTCAACGGCTTCATCTATCTCACCTACCATGTAAAACGCCTGTTCCGGTAAATCATCATGTTGGCCTGCTAAAATCTCTTGGAATCCCCTCACCGTCTCCTTTATCGGAACATATCTACCTTCTTGTCCAGTAAATACTTCAGCGACAAACATCGGCTGTGTCAAAAATCGCTGTATTTTGCGTGCCCTGGCAACCGTCTGGCGATCCTCATCTGAAAGTTCCTCAACTCCTAATATAGCTATAATATCCTGTAAATCCCTAAATCTTTGCAATACCTGCTGAACTTCTCTTGCTACATCATAATGTTCCTGTCCAACAACGGTCGGCTCTAGAATACGCGATGATGATGATAGTGGGTCTACAGCAGGATACAACCCTTGCTCAGATAAAGAACGTTCAAGAGAAATAACGGCATCTAAGTGCCCAAAGGTGGTTACTATACCTGGATCAGTATAATCGTCAGCGGGAACGTATATTGCCTGAAATGACGTTATAGACCCTTCGGAACTCGATGTTATACGTTCCTCAAGAGCCCCCATTTCAGTTGCCAGTGTAGGTTGATACCCTACCGCAGATGGCATCCTGCCAAGCAACGCAGAAACTTCCATCCCTGCTAAGATGTATCTGTATATGTTGTCTACGAACAGTAGTACGTCTTGTCCTCTCTCCTCTTTGAAATATTCGGCCATGGTGACTCCAGTTAGACCAACACGTGCCCTAATTCCTGGAGGCTCATTCATTTGCCCAAATACTAAAACCGTGCTATCTAACACTCCAGATTCCTTCATTTCGTTCCAGAGGTCGTTTCCTTCACGAGAACGCTCACCGACCCCTGCGAAAACTGAAACTCCTTTATGAACAGCGCCTATATTCCTTATTAGTTCTTGTATTATCACCGTCTTACCAACACCTGCTCCACCATATGCACCTACTTTACCACCACGAGTAAAGGGGGTTATCAAATCCATAACTTTAATCCCCGTTTCAAGAACCTCCGTTGTAGTAGTTTGGTCTTCAAACGAAGGTGTATCGCGATGTATTGGCCACGTTTCTCCTGCCTGAATTTCGTCTAAATTATCTATTGTGTCCCCTAGGGCATTAAACAATCTGCCGAGAGTAGGATCTCCTACAGGTACCGCTATTGGCCTACCTGTATCCTGAACCTCAACCCCTCTACTCAAACCATCTGTGGGACCAAGCGCCAAACACCTAACCCAACTATTTCCTACATGCTGCTCCACTTCTAAAACAAGTTTTTGACCTTCTATGCTAGTCTCAAGAGCATTGTATATACTAGGCATTCCCTCTGGTGGAAACTGAACATCTACAACAGTACCAATCACTTGAGTTATAGTTCCTGTAGCCATCTTTTCTCCTGTACACTCAGATGTCGACGATTAATTATTAACTAACACCAATTGGCAGAATTGAGTATAATCCGATCCTACGCCTCCACAGCCACCGCACCACTAACTATATCTAATAACTCAGTCGTTATACTCTCCTGCCTAGCTTTATTCATTACTAAAGTCAAGTCGTCTATCATTTCATTTGCACTATCAGTAGCATTCTGCATAGCCACCATACGAGCCGACTGTTCACTAGCTATAGATTCCAAAATTGCATGATATATTTGCATTTCAACGTATCTCGGCAATAGATTAGAAAGTACTTCATCAGATGATGGTTCATAGATGTACCCGACAGCATCCTCAGGTCGAAGCTCAGACGGTATCACTGGTAACAAAGGATATATAACAGGCGTTTGAACTGTTGTTGAAACAAATTTAGCATAAGAAATATATACAGAATCGAGATTTTCGTGAGTGTAATCTTGTATTACTATCGAGGATATGGGAGTGGTATCGAGTAACGACGGTCGATCTCCTAGGTCTGAAAAAGCAGCTTTCACCTTTTGTCCTCCCTGAGACAAAAAATCCCTCCCCTTTTTCCCTACAGCGACTACATCGGATGAATTATTACTGTCCAAAATAAATTGAGCGATTGAACGATTAATATTAGAATTGAGTCCACCTGTCAAACCTCTATCTGGAGTTATATGTACAACTCCTACTCGCCTAACTTCCCTCTGTCGCAAGAGCGGATGGACACTTTCCTCATCTCTAGGCTGAGCAGATAAATGTGCAAGCAAGTCTCTCATTCTGTCCGAATACGGTCTACCTCTACTTGCCATCTCTTGAGATCTTCTCATTTTGGATGCAGCGATCATGGACATTGCCTTTGTGATTTTGGCAGTGTTTTGAACGCTACGTATACGCCGCTTTATCTGTCTTACACTCGGCATAATACTCCTGGATTACCTCTCAATAAATGCGAACTGCTATCAGACCTTAATAAGGGACAGTTGATTTAAAATTATTAACCGCCTCAACCAGTTCCCCGTTAATTTCTTCTGAAATTACCTTCTGATCTTCTATAGACTTCAACAAATCAGAATTATTTGCATCTAAATAATTCTGAAGCTCTGCTTCGAAATCCTTAATTTTTCCTATCTCTATGTCGTCAAGTAGTCCATTGGTCAGAGCAAATAAGATCACTATCTGATGGGACAGTGAAAGAGGAGCATCTTGAACCTGTTTAAGAACTTCTACTGCTCGCTGACCTCGTTCAAGCTGTCCCCGTGTTGCAGCGTCAAGGTCCGAGGTCCCAAATTGCGCAAAAGTGGCCAACTCCCTATACTGAGCCAAATCTAGTCTCAACCTACCCGCTACCCCTTTCATCGCTTTTGTCTGAGCAGCACTTCCAACTCTCGATACTGACAAACCTGCATTCACAGCAGGGCGTATTCCAGCATTAAACAGTTCGGGCTCTAAGTATATTTGACCATCTGTAATGGAAATTACATTGGTTGGAACATACGCCGACACATCTCCAGCAAGGGTCTCAATAATTGGTAACGCTGTTATAGATCCCCCACCCAATTCTGTAGTTACCTTTGCCGCACGTTCGAGCAAACGACTGTGAAGATAAAACACATCTCCCGGATATGCCTCCCGTCCTGGAGGCCGCCGCAATAACAACGACATTTGCCTGTAAGCCCACGCGTGTTTAGACAAATCGTCATACGCAATCAAAACATCCTTACCTTGGGCCATGAATTCTTCTGCCATAGTACATCCAGCATATGGAGCTAAGTATTGCATTGGAGCAGGATCCGATGCATCAGCAGAGACCACAATTGTATGTTCCATAGCGCCATGTTTTTCTAGCAATCCTACAGTCTGAGCAACCTTACCAACCTTCTGACCTATTGCTACATATATACATAATAGGTCTCCACCCTTCTGATTAATAATCGCGTCCGTAACTAAAGTAGTTTTACCAGTCGACCTGTCCCCTATAATTAGCTCCCTCTGTCCCCTACCTATAGGTATCATCGCATCCACACTCTTGATACCAGTCTGGACCGGAGTATCAACCGACTGTCTTGAGGCTACGTCAGGAGCAACTATCTCAGCAGGCCTAGTTTTGTCACTTTGTATAGGCCCTTTCCCATCAACAGGATTACCCAAAGCATCCACTACCCTGCCAAGAAACTGATCCCCAACTGGCAACTCCGCTATTTTACCTGTTGCCCTAACCTCAACACCTTCCTTTACTCCTAGGTAATCACCTAGAATGACAGCCCCAACACTATCCTCCTCTAAATTTAGAGCCATACCAATGGTGCCTTCACCAAATTCCAATAATTCACCAGATCCTACCCCTGACAGACCATGGACTCGAGCAATGCCATCTCCTACCTCTACCACTACTCCCACATCAACCATCTTCAGATCCTGCCCAAACCCTTCTATCTGGCGTTTTATAACGGAAGCTATGTCCTGTCCTCTAACTGCCATACATACCTCTCCATTTCGGTTCACAATTTACTAATCTAATATAACTATACATTTCGAGACACTACTTTGCGTCTCATTTCCTTTAATTTTGACCTCAGACTACCATCTATCATATGATCCCCAGCTCTTACTATAAAACCTCCAAAAATATCTGGGTCTACCCTAACCTCTAAACGAATATTCTTCCCTGTCAACGCTCCTAGGATTTTTGCAATTTCATTCTCGCTCTCTGAATTTAGAGGTACGGCAGACGTTACATAAGCCATCTCAGTACCTTCATGGACATCCACTAACCTACTGAATCTCTCCTGAACCTCAGGAAGTATACTTGTCAAGCACTTAGTAGCCAGCAGTGAAATAAGCTTTAGTGCCAAAGGAGACACCGACTTACCAAAAAGATCGCCAACTAAGTCCATTTTAATAGAAATATGTACCTGTGGAGCATCTAAAAAGCCTTCTAAATCGGCCTCTTTAAGTGCTCCTGCTAGCACATCTAGGTCACTAACCCAAGCTTCGATCGTACCCTGCTCAAGTGCAATTTGCATAATAGCTTGAGCATAGCGCACAGGTGATATAGATACTGCCATTCTCCACCTTTCCCTAGCTCTATCTCCGGCAAATACCTGCTACACAGCGATGGATCACCAAATGGCCACGCGTTTGAACTTAACTCCTAATCGACATCTGGAAAACTACCCCATCGCTTTCCATAATTTTGATCTCGTACAGATATCAAAGTATAGAGCGATTTATTATTTTATTTTTAAACTTTCCTTCAAAACATCATCAATTATGTCACGATGAGCTTCTTCATCCATAGTGCGACTCACTAGTCGCTCCGCCGCTGACATAGCTAATCCTGCAAAATGCTCACGCAATTCCTCTATAGCTGCGTCCCTCTCTTGCCTTATTTCCGCTTCAGCTTTGCTGCGCTCCGCTTGTATTTCAGAACGAGCTTTAGCTAATTCTTCTTCCTTAAACCTATCAGCGATTTCCCTAGCTTGAGCAATCATTTCCTGACCCTCAACACGAGCTTCATCAAACTTTTTCTGGATCTCATCTCGTGATATGTCAGCTTCCTGCTTAGCTTTATCTGCCGATTCTAAACTTTCTTTTATTTTCTGCGATCTCCGATCAAGTACTTTCAGAATCGGCTTGTACAACAAAACTCTAAGCCCAATGAACAATATCAAAAAGCTAACTATCTGTGTCAACAAGCCTGCAGCATTGATTCCTAATGCTTCCATATATTATCTTCCCATCCGACAATTACAGGACATTTCAAAAAATATCCTAAAACAGCCTTTTTAAGTAACTATCCGATGAATATTATTACGAAGGCTACTACCAAAGCATATATAGCTATAGCTTCAGCAAAAGCCAAAGCTAAAATCATATTCTGCTGTATTGGGCCAGATGCTTCAGGATTACGCCCCAATGCCTCCATCGCCTTCGCTGCTATCAAACCTATACCTAGGGCAGGCCCAAGTGAACCTAAACCTATAGCCAACCCCGCTGCTATCGTCTTAAGTACCGATATGTCACCTTCCATCACAGTTCTCCTTCCATTTCGTAAATATTTCTAATGTCCTTCCGAACCATGTCCCATGGTTGCCGTTGTAGCAAAAACAAGAGTCAACATAGAGAAGATAAACCCTTGTATTAGTCCCACAAAGAGTTCAAGCCCTAGGAAAGGAACTAGTCCTACGAGTGGGACTAGAAAAGCTATTACTATCAACAAAACTTCACCAGCAAATATATTACCAAATAGCCTGAATGTAAAACTCAAAACACGAGCAAATTCGGTGATACCTTCTAGAAGTCCTACAAACAACATTATAGGACCACTTCTGAAGTTCAGAAATTTGCCTATATGCTCACGAATACCCAACGCCCTTATCCCCCACCAATGCACTGCTATCGTAGCAATCAGAGCAATCGCCAGAGTGGTATTGATCTCTGTATTAGAACTTCTAAAGAATGGCACTAAAAGTCCAGCCCTATCTCCATTCTTCGATTCACCATGACCGTGACCTTCAATTTCTTTAGCTGTTAAAACATCGCCTATTGATCCGAAGGGAATAAAGACGAATCTACCATCTCCTTCAAATTTATGAAGATGTATGGATGAAAGATCTACATGATCTCCATCTCCTTTTAATTTTTTCTCTGCGTGATGTATTACCTCTGATGCGGGTTCGAAGCGACCAATCGTCCCAAACCCTGGCAATACACCTAGCCAATTCGCCGTGACAACAAATAGGAATATAGTCATGAAAAGAGGGAAAAACATTCTGCCCTTCGTTGGACCCGCTACCTTCTCTGCCAAACCTAAGAATAACTCAAGGATTGCTTCTAATAAGCCCTGGAATCTGCCAGGGGTATCCGTAATATTCTTTGTGCCCAAGTACGCCAATAAGAGCAGAAGACTTACAACTATCCAAGTAGTGACCATAGTATTGGTCAGGTATACATCTCCAAAAACTGGCAGCCCTCTGATAATCGGAGCGGATAGAATAGGTTCGGCAGCAAGTTGTATATGTGCCAGCGGAGAACCTATGAAGCCTCCACCAAATTCATTTCCTAGGGCACCACCAGCAAGGCCTAAACAAAAAAGAAACACTACAGCCACTAAGGCTACCAGCAACTTTGGTCTGTTTAACAAACTCGCCACTTCTACCCATTAACTCCTTATTTATTACCGACCCCATCGATAACGTCCTTCAACATTCTGTGTACCCCCAAAATTGACACTGAAATCCCTGCAATTATACCTACTAGTGTCAAAAACGGACTTGAACCCAACCACTGGTCCAGTACATACCCACCTAATCCACCACCCAATAGGCAGACACCTACCAACCACCCAAATCCAATAACCTTAAAAGCTGATCCCATCTAGGCACCCCAATGGGGTCTATTAGAAAGCTCATGTATCGTAATTACAGGCAAAAACCAAGCGTCAATCTGCACTAAAAACCACTAAACCTTAAGATAAAAGTTCGTAACCCATTTAAGGCCCAACGGCACATAAAGGTACTAAAGAATATAAATTCACTCCAAATCCTTACACCCTACCTCAACTA
>CEVA01032629.1_pt1 | contig 19898 bp, 16 predicted proteins | sample 361521 | NCBI WGS metagenome assembly CEVA01 (sample SAMEA2622823, study PRJEB7988) | marine metagenome | isolation source: saline water (ENVO:00002010), including
ATTAGACCCAACGGGTTTTTCCCCGGGACGGGGAGCCGGATGCCCAATTATCATTTAACAGATGCCGAAATTGAAATATTGTCCAATTGGATGGGGGGTGCAGTGTCAAAGACAAAACTGCCGGACATATCTGATTTTCAATCCAACAAGGTTGAGCGGCTGCTAAACGATTTTCTCCCCTGCCTTGGCTGTCATGAATTAAATGGGCAAGGAGGAAAGATTGGCCCAAGCTTAAGTAATGTGGGGAAACGTTTAACAGAGGGGTTTATTAAAATGGCAATCGAAATGCCCCATATGGTAATGCCGGAAAGTATTATGCCAAAAACAAAAATGGACCCAACAATATTACCCCTTTTACAGTCTTATTTAGCACAACGGACATCCGATGGAAATATTCAATATCTAAATCTTTTAGAAAATCGACCTTATTCAATGAATAATAAATATATTGAAAACTGTGTAGCATGTCACGGATTCAATGGAAGTGGCAATGGGTTCAATGCGAAATTTTTACCCACAAAGCCCGGTGATTTAACCGATAAAAAATTGATGGGTGAACGGGCAGATGATACATTATTTGACACCATTTATGTTGGAGGGCGGATTATGAATAAAAGTCATTTTATGCCCGGGTGGGGCGAAAAACTCAGTCGAGAAGAAATTGTAAACTATGTAAATCAGATTCGCACATTTTGTGAATGTGATCCGCCGGACTGGTCAAACAATTAAATTATAATGAACTGTGTTCGATGGTGTATAAGCATCCTTGCCTTAGGGTAGTCATGTTTATTTGGTCAACCTAATCAATTTGTCGGCTCAAACGCTTGTGCCACATGTCATCCGGATTGATTTATGATTGATACTATCATATCCTAATGCCCTCCAATTTCATTCTCCTTTATATAAATCAGAGGTATTTCATTCAACAGAGAAGCGCTCGAACCAATTCCTAAGATAAAGCTGCACACGTATAAAATTGGTTGGGGGCAAACTTCTACTATGCCAACCATCTGTGAGCCGAATCATGGCAGTAGGCACTTTACGAAATTTTAAAGCTTGATAAAACTCTTCGGTTTGCCCCATTGGTGTTCGAAGATCCTTCTCTCCCGTCATTAGCATAGTTGGAGTAGTGACGTTGCCTACGTACATCAGAGGTGAACGTCGCAAATGCTCACTCGGATCATCCCAAGGCAAATCTTCAAAATTGTAGTACCAAGATGAACCATCCGTAGTTCCGACAAAACTCATCCAGTTAACGACAGGTGCTTTAGAAACAGCAGCGGTAAACCTATCTGTGTGCCCAACTATCCAAGCTGTCAAAACTCCACCACCACTACCACCATAAACAAAGAGATTTCTCTCATCAATGTATCCTCGAGAAATGATTTCATCCACACCTTTCATTAGGTCATTAAAATCCTTATCTGGATATGCATTTTTTATGGCATTACCAAAAGCGCTTCCATAGCCGGAGCTTCCCCGAGGATTTGTATAAAGAACCACATAGCCATTTGCGGCATGATTCTGATTTTTAAAATCAAATCCAACATTATACATAGCATGAGGTCCACCATGAATTCTCAAAATCAAAGGATATTTTTTTGATGGAGTAAAATCTGGAGGTTTCACGATCCATCCTTGGATATTGAAATTATCTACCGATTTATACCAAATTTCTTCCACCTCTCCTAGTTTGACTTCCGATAAATGTGTTTTGTTCGAAACATAAATTGTTTCTATTTGTAATGGATTCCTTATTGTGAAAGAGACTAAGTTTTTTGGTACTTTGTAACTACTAAGTGTACCCACCGCCAAACCGCGTTTGCCAATATCTGTGATACGAAGCATATGATTTCCCTTTGTGACAGGTCGTGATTTTCCAGATAGTGGTGCAAAGTATAGATTTGAAGTACCATTTATAGACGCGGTATAGTAGATGCCGCTACCATCCTCTGCCCAAGTCAGATTTCCAGGTCTACGACCCATTTCTTGCGCAATCTGTTCTGGCTTGGAACCATCTGATTTCATAAAATAGATTCCTTCTTCAATATAGGTGTCATCACTCCAATCGTGACCAGTGTAGGCAATAAATTTTCCATCTGGGGATGGTACTGGACCACGGTCAGGCCCTTTTCTATTTGAAAGCTGACGAATTTCTCCAGACTCAACATCCACTGAATAGATTTCAGACTCTCGCCACTTGTATTCCGCATCTTCAATACGAAGAGACTCAAAAACTATGGTTTTTCCATCTGGCATCCATTTAAATGCATCGTGATGCCAATTACCATAAGTCAGGCGGTGCGGCGTACCACCATCGGCGGGAATTACGAATATGTGACGATATCCTTTTGGTCGATACCCTACTCGATCACGACGATAGTTCAGTCGTTCAATTATAGTAGGCTTTGCTGTCCAATCTGCTTTATCGTGCTTAGGTGGCATTTTGATATTCCAAAGACCCTCATCTTCGGGAGGTACGACCATCTGGAAGGCAATTGAATTTCCATCAGGTGACCATGTAATATTTGAGGGTGAATCAGTCACGCGACTAACTTGGCTTATTGCCCCCTCTGCATCCATCCAACGGACAAATATCTGAGCTCCACCTTGTTTACCTGGAGCAAAAAAGGCAATTCTCGTACCATCAGGTGACCACTTAGGAGATGATCCATGAACTAAAAACCGATTCTTTTTACCGTCAACATTCATTATCCAGAGAGAGCTTTCCCAATTGTCATTTATAGCATCTACCCACCTTCGTGTATAAACAATCTTCTTTCCGTCATTAGAAAGTTGGGGGTTTTGTACATCTTCCCAACTGAGATAACGATTAACATTTAGCCGTCCCATCTCCTGCTGTGCAGATGTGCAAGATCCCAAAAAAAATAAAACAAAGAAAAATAATTGGATAGGGTTATATGTTTTTTTCATATTTTTTCCTTTCTTTTTATGATATTAATTCTTCAAACAGTCAGATTTAAATCCTTATGTTCGTATAGTATCCATTAGAAGCAATTTCGTGTTTAATTTAAGATATTGATATTTTGAGTTTATTTCCGTTCTTCTTCAAGAAAGAACAACTTGACCTCTTGGAGAGTCAATAATGGCTGTGATTTTTGGTTTTCTTTCCTTTACCGCACGTATGGATAATCCCATAGCATTAAAAAAACGATTGACTTTTTTAGGAGCGGGGTGCCCTAACTGTAGTGTTAACAGTGAAGCACCTTTGGGAGAATCCTGCGAAGGATGCGTAGACTTCTTATCCCACTCAATTATAAATGGAACAATTATACTATCATGACCCATTACGTTTATAGTCTTCCAACTTAGCATTCTACCATCTGGCTTCTTGCGAGAACCTAGTTCTGGACCTGTCATTTCAATATTTGCTGCTCGAATACTTTTTTCTACAGCTGCTATATCTAGAGTTTTAGCAGCCCATCCTATGACCTGAGGTTCCGTGAGATTTTTAATGATTTCCGTAAATCGACTTTTTATATTTGGTTGTCTAGGATCAATTGATATAATCTCAAGATAGGAATGTTTTCCAAGCGAAATTAAAGCATTGCGAGTTCCTCTTCCTGGATGAACACCACCAATAATGGATCTGATACTCGTCTTCTTTTGGAGATAAGCAATTCCTTCATCGAGGTCTGACACAGCCCATATTATATGATCAACATCATACAAATAATTAGTTGAAGAAGATAATAGTGGTCTATACATAAAAAATATACTGGCTTTACCTCCCAAACTCAAAATTTCACGTCTACTCCAATCACTTTTTTTAGTTTTCATAGTTCACTTTTTTATTTGAAGCGCAAAATAAATGCGAATTAATTCCTAAGTTTTTTTAGTAACTATTGATAATAGATTATTTATTTCATCAATAGAATTAAATATATTTGGGGATATTCTAAGTGCATTTACAGGTTTTTGAAAAGGCCTTACATAAATACCATGATTGGTATCTAAAAACTTAGATAATTTATTGGCATCTTTATTTTTTATTTCAATTGACATAATTGCTGAAGAAACTTCCCATTTACTTGGTGAATGCCAAATTAAATCTTCACTGTTATTCACAATTGTTTTTGTTTCAGTCCACATTGATTTGAAATAGTTATTTTTTATTTTTTCACCTATGGCATTTTGATATCTTATTGCATCACCAAGTGCTATAACTGCTGGCCAAGCCCGAGTAGAATAATCTTCATATTTTCTTGCTGATCCATCATGACGGTGTTCGGGCATTTTATACCACATTCTTGGTAATTCCTTCCTCAGGTTTTTATTTACATAAAACATACCTGTTCCTTTAGGAGCCTGGAGCCATTTATGAGGGCTCATTGAATATGCATCAATTTTTGAAGGAGATATTTTAACTGGTATCATTCCAACAGATTGAGCACCATCAACAAAAACATATTTCACACCTTTTCGTTTTGCTTCTGTTGCAAGTTCTTTCATTGGATGGCGAAGGCCAATTATATTATCAATATGTGGAAAAATTAAAACCCGAGTGTTTGGGCGAATCTGAGAAATATAAATATCGATTATTTTTTCTTTATCGATTGCGGATATTTTATTTGTTGGAAATTCAAATGAACGCACTTTAAAGTTTTTTATTTTTGATAAACCCACCCAAGACATTGACGCTCCAGAATGATTTAGGGAACTAAATAAAACCTCCTCATCAGGAGCAAGTTGGATTCCGTGGGCTAATATATTGAAGCCTTCTGTCGTATTATGTGTTATTGCAAGATCATCTATATTACAGTGTATTAATTCAGATGCTAATCGTCTTGTTTCTTCTGTCACATCTTTCCATATTTTCCCCCAAACATACAGTGAAGGATTTGATTCACAAATTTCTAAATATTTTACATGCGCTTCATGAATTAATTTAGGAACTGTACCTATGGAAGCATGATTTAAATAAATGCTCCCCCTTTTTAATAGATATTTTTCTGCCAGAATTTTTGGGTCAATTATTTTATCTTTATTTAAAAGATCAGCAAAAACATTATCACTCAATAGTACTGAACTACCAATTAATGATGTTAAAGATTGTAAAAAATCTCTACGAGTACTTAACATTTATTAGTATTATTTCCTTTTTTAAATTTGGGACATTTCATTTGTCTAAGCATCAAACATTGTTAAAACTACATCAAGTAATGAAACAATTAAAGCGAATGTTATTGAATATAATAATCTTTAATTCTGTTGGGGTTAAATTTGTGAATAATTATCAATCAAGAAATAATACTCTGGTTTTAATTGTTGATTACAAATAGTATCTTTAATAAAACTAATACCTTAAGAATAAAATATTTCCCATAAATAACCATAAAGTGCATATATGCTAAATAAAAAAAGTATTTTGTTAATTTGTGCCTTGGTTTTAACTAAAGGATTTGGCCAAAACGTCTTTTATTTTGAAGCGCTCGGGCCTGGGATATTCGGCAGTTTGAACTATGAAAGAATGTTAGGCGAAAAAATTTCAGTGAGAGTAGGGTTTGGAGGCTACGCAACAACAAGTACAGATGAAATTGGGCTAAAAGAAAGAATTAATGTTACCGCAATTCCAATTGGAGGCAATTTTGTTTTTGGCAATAACCATAAGTTTGAATTTAGTGGCGGGGCAAATATTTTGAAATTTTCTTCTTCAATTGATGTGCTAGGTTTAGAACTTCATGAACTTGGTGCTGGGGTCACCACTTTTTATAGTGGTCTTGGTTATCGGTATCAAAAAGATACTGGTGGTTTATTTTTTAGATTGAATGGCTATTATTTAATTGCTGATTCAGGCGGTATTGCAAATGGTGGTATAAGCCTGGGGTGGGCATTTTAGATTGATAATAAAAAAAGATATATTGGTAGTCAATCATTTGGCCAAAGCAGTAGAGTTGGACCCTGCATTGACGGAGAGCTATATCTATCTTGCGGGTGTTAAAATAAGGCAACAACAACTGGAAGAAGCGGCAACTATTTTAAATCGAGGACTCATTCTTAACCCAAACCATGAGATTGGTAAAATGATGAAGAGCGAAATCGATCGGTTTATGAAGTAATTTTCAAATAAAGAATCAAACCCTACCTTAAAACGTACGATAATTGGAATTACAGCAATCCATGATTTTTTATATAATTTTTAAAATCAATTTTAAACTGATGTATATTCACCGACATTTTTACAAAGCATAAATTAGAGGAGTAATTACTTATGAATGCAATGCGCCAGCTTATCGCACTTATTTTACTACTTGCAATGGTATTTGGCCAAGAGAGCCAACAAGACAAATTTCATTTTGAATTTGAAATGGACTCGCTAGAACTCCATGTAGGTGAGACTAAATCAATCACCATTCGATTGTTAGATGAATCTGGGAAGCTAGCTCAAAATCCTTTTTATGTTTATGGGCAACGCAAATCTCTATCTGTTAATCCTAGAATCAGTGATTCAACAGGAATAGCAGAAGTAACTTTAAAAGCTCATAAGCCCGGTCGTTTGTCATTAAGTATGCGAACCATTACGGTAAAAAGAGATAACCGGATATTTGATAATCTTATTGTAAATGTACCCTACCCACCAATTGATAGGATTACATTTAATCAGACTCCTTCTAGGTTATATACAGTTACATCTACCCCGATATTAGTAGAAGTAGTTGATGAAGCAGGATTAATTCGTTCAGAAAAGGATGTAAGCCTTAATTCCAGCAATCCAAATGTTGCTGATTTTGATATTTTTGGCAATCTTGAAACTTTTAAAAAGGGGAAAACAACTATTTCCGCTACAGTAGATGGAATTACAGAATCCTTTAATCTTCGTGTGGTAAATAATCCAGTACGATCGGTTATTCTTTCAATAGAAGCAGAAGAAATTCGAACGGGTGATGTATTGCATCTTAATGCAAAAGCATTAAATCGAAGTGGTCGATCTATTGAAGATGCCCCAATAACATATACCTATGTTGGTCAGGCAGATTATGGTGACTTTGGTTTACCTGCTTCAGGTCTAGTAACAGATGACGGCCGCTTTGTAGCTGAAACTGCAGGAATGTATAACGTTATAGCATCTAGTGGTGGCTATTCAGCCCAACAAACAATCAAAGTAGTGCCCAGAAATGTAAAGAAAAAAGTAAAATTAGTTGGACATGGTTTAATATCAGATGTGCTCACCGGAGATCTTTGGGTATGGCCTGGTATCGATAAACACCAAGGTAAGGATTTTGCTGTAACCGGGACTTGGGGTTCCAATGGGGAGGCATACTTTTGGGATGTTACCAATCCTGATAGTATGATCATTATAGATACAGTGACAGTAGATGCTCGAACCGTAAATGATGTAAAGATTTCAGAAGATGGTCGCGTAGGTGTTATAACCCGAGAAGGCGCTTCCAATCGTAAAAATGGATTTGTTATTTTGGATGTGAGCGATCCTTATAATGTACAGATTACAGCAGAATTCAACGATGATATGACTGGCGGCGTTCATAATGTTTTCATTTATGAGAATCATGTTTATGCTGTAAATAATGGACGGAAATATGACATAATCAATATTGATGATCCATCGAATCCTTTTCGTGTAGGAGTATTTGAATTGGATACCCCAGCACATAGTATTCATGACGTCTGGATTGAGGACGGTATCGCTTATTCTTCCAACTGGAATGATGGTGTGGTTGCAGTAGATATTGGTGCCAAAAAATTTCAGGAATCAGATCGTTCAAAATCGCAATTCAATCCTTTGTTGGCAAGAGCAGGAAATGGGAGTCCTGCTAATCCAGTAAAATTGGCAGAAATGGGAGATCCAACTGGCCGGAATCATGCTGCTTTTCCATTCTTAAGTGAATCAACTGGTAATTTTTATATTATTGCCGGTGATGAAAATTTTCCATGGGGTGTTTTAGCCTCCCAGGGGAAGCCTTCTAACCCAAGGGGAGGGTATCATTTTCTGAATTTTACAGATCCTGACAACCCAAAAGAAGATGCAATATACGAAGTGCCAGAAGCTGGTTCTCATAACCTTTGGATATATGGAGATATTTTACTTGCAGGGAATTACCAAGCTGGATTAAGAATTGTAGATATTTCTGGTGAGCTGTTAGGAGATATTTATAAACAAGGGCGAGAAATTGGTCATTATCTATCCTATCATAAAGAAGGTAAAATTCCGAATGCACCGATGGTTTGGGGAGCCCAGCCATATAAGGAATACATTTTCTTTGCAGATATGAATTCAGGACTCTATTGTGTCACTCTTGAAGAATTAGACAATTCTGCATCTCAATAATCAATAGGAAAATCATTATGAAAAAATTTATTGCTATGCTGCTATTAACAATTACGGTCTTAGTAGGGCAACCCCCTAGATCGGAGAATAAGGACTTTAAGTTTGTATTTGAACCTGATTCAGTGTCTCTCAATGTGGGTGAAAGTAAAAATATAACTGTTCGGTTGGTTGATTCTGAAGGGAAGCAGGCCCAGATGGCATTTATGGTTAGGGGACAAAGAAAAGCAATATCCGTTGAACCAAGAATGAGTGATTCAACAGGTGTTTCCAAAATTGTAGTAAAAGCTTTTAAATCAGGTAAATTATCAATTAGAGCATATGCTCGCGGCGTAAAAGGTGGTTATGTAAGCGGGAAATTAGATATTGAAGTACCAGCGCCACCCCTTGATCGTATTGTATTCGTAGAGCCAGTTGATAAAGTATATACCAATACAATTGTTAACTTTAAAGCAGAAGCCTTTGATAAAGCAAACTTATTAAGGGAAGATTTAAAAGTGAGCTTTTCATCTAGTAATAAAAAAGTAGGTCAATTTGATCAGTTTGGAAATTTGACAATAAAAAAATCAGGTAGAATTACTATTACCGCAAGTGTGGATAATCTGAAAGAATCTATAAGAATATCTTCCAAGCAAAACCCTGTGAGAAAAATAAAATTAACCTTGCCAAAGAATCAAATTAGAACCGGTGATGTAATTACATTAAACACAGTCCTTTTAGATAGGGGTAATAAGATTATAGATGATGTCCCTATAAATTATTCCTATTATGGTAAAGCTAATTATTCAACGGATCAATTTACCAATAATCAATCTGTTGCTAGTGTTGGCCTACCCGCTTCTGGGTTAATCACCAAAGATGGTAAATTTGTGGCTGAAACACCTGGCAATTATATTTTAACAGCCCAGTCAAGTGGACTATCTGCTTCAAAGCAAATAAAAGTTGTTCCTAGAAATGTAAGGAAAAGACTTGAGGTTGTAGGGCATGGCACTATTTCAAATCACAATACATCTGATCTTTGGGTGTGGCCCGGTGTGGATAAGCATGAAGGAAAAGACTTTGCTGTAACTGGTACACACAGTGCTGACGGTGAAGCATATTTCTGGGACATCAGCGACCCTTCAAAAATGAAGATAATTGATACCGTTAAAGTTGATGCACGTACCGTTAACGATGTTAAAATTTCTGAAGATGGGAGAATAGGTGTTATTTCGCGTGAGGGAGCATCCAATCGAAAAAATGGATTAGTGATATTGGATGTTACTGACCCATACAATGTTAAAATCATAAAAGAATATGATGATAATTTAACAGGAGGTGTCCATAACGTATTCATCCATAAAGAACATATTTATGCATTAAGTGCCGGTACACGATATGATATTATTAATATTAGCGACCCTACGAACCCTTTTCGAGTAAGTTCTTATGAATTAGATACTCCAGGGCATAGTATACATGATGTTTGGGTTGAAAATGGAATTGCTTATTCATCTAATTGGGCCGATGGTGTTCATGTTGTTGATGTAGGGGGAATAAAAATAGATGAAAAATCCCGGGATAAAACACAATTTAATCCATTTTTAGCGGCAGCAGGACAAGGAAGTCCAGGGAATCCAGTAAAATTAGGAAGCAAAGAAGATCCCAATGGGCATAATCATGCTGCATTCCCTTTTCAAAGCCAATCAACAAATAAATTTTTTATTATTACTGGTGACGAATGGGCAAAAAGTGTTCCTGGTTCAGTGCAAAGTATCTATCAGGGTGGATTTCACTTTATTGATTTCACAGATATAAATAATCCAATTGAAACAGCTGTTTATCAGGTACCAGAAGTTGGTTCCCATAATCATTGGGTTAAGGGTGACACCTTATATGCCGGATATTATTATGGAGGTATAAGAATTCTTGATATTTCGGGAGAACTATTAGGGGATTTATATGCACAAGGTAGAGAAATAGCATTCTTTAAAGGCGTAGATCCTGATGGTAGCACTGCTAATCAAACTAATGTATGGGGAGTAATTCCATACAAAGGATTAATTTATTTTGCGGATCTAAATAATGGTCTATGGGCTGTTCGTTTGGTCGAAGATGAGCCTTTAGGAACAAACTAGGGGGAATCATGAAAAAAATAAAATATATATTAATCTCTGCAATACTCAGTATAAGTACAGTAATTGCGAAAGATTACTATATTTATGTTGCTGCTGAGTCAGAAGATGAAGTTGCATTAATCCGCTTTGATGGTAAAACCGCCCACGTGGAAAAACGTATTCCAGTGGGGGTATGGCCACTGGAAATTGAAGGGCCCCACGGTCTTTCCGTATCACCAGATGGAGAATATTGGTATTTATCCATGGCTCACGGCATGCCCTATGGTCACCTTTATAAATACAAAACGGGATCAGATGAAATGGTAGACCGAGTAGAACTAGGTTTGTTTCCGGCCACTATGGGAATATCGAATGCCACAGGATTACTATACATCGTGAACTTCAATCTACATGGCAGCCACTCTGAATCTAGTACAGTATCTATTGTGGACCCGGATGAAATGATAGAAATAGATCGTGTAGAAACTGGAATCATGCCCCACGGTTCCCGCTTACTTAACAATGGATTAAAACATTATTCTGTTGCCATGATGTCAGGTATTCTATATGAAATTGACGCTATGTCAATGGAAGTGACAAGGACTCTCTCCACAGAGCCAAAGATGAAAAGTATGAGCAATCACATGGGTCATAATATGAAAAAGATGGATCATAGTAAAATGAATATGGGTAGTAATAAAAAAGATTCTATGACAAAAATGAATCATAAAATGCCCCCAGAAAAACCAACTTGGGTCTATCCTCATCCAAAAGATGATCGACTCTATGTTGTAAATAATGGGACTCATAATGTGGTAGAGGTGGATGTTAAAAAATGGGTAGTGACTCGCACCTTTAAAACAGATAAAGGTCCCTATAACTGTGAAGTAACTAATGATGGTAAATACTTGGTCATTACCTACAAGGGTGCAGCTAAGACAGGTGTATGGGATTTATCTACAGGGAAGGAAATAGCCAAATTCAATAATACACGAAAAGTCACACACGGTGTTTCCATTTCACCAGACAGCCGCTATGCATTTGTAAGTGTAGAGGGTATTGGTAAAGAGCCGGGCGCTGTTGAGGTGTTCGATCTGAAAACACTCAAGCCGGTTGCTATTGCAGAAATTGGAAAACAGGCAGGCGGTATCGCCTTCTGGAAAATGGCAGATTAACTGCCGCTATAGGTAACGGTTAAATTATTTCCTTTTAATGGCTCGGTAGATTCAGACCCATCGGGCCATTTTATTTTTATATGGGTGCCATTTCCATCGTTGATAAAGACACTATTAGGTCCACCCAGGGCCGTCACAATAAGGTCCAGATCTCGATCACCATCTACATCAGCAAAAGTAGAGCCGGTCGAATAGCAGTTTTCACAAGCCACACCGGCAGATACGGTTTGATCTTCAAAGGTCCAATTGCCTTTATTGATATAGAGAATGTTTGACTCCCGAATCCGAGATATATAAATATCCACCCATCCGTCCCCATTTACATCCCTGAGTGCCACGCCGGATCTATGCATCAAATGCTGATTTTCCATAACCTCTTTTTGGCCAATTTTATTGGCAGCAACAACACCTGTTTCTGAGGGGTTGACTTCTGTAAATCCGGGGGCGTTAGAGCCGGTTGGCTGATTTAAGGGTTCGACTTTATAAATTTGACCTTTCTTCCAACCTGGGTTTTTTCAGTACATCCAAAAAGGAGAAATAACTGTTACAATTGCGTATTTCATAACAGTAGAGAAATTAATGTTAAATGCAAATGGAATCCTTTAAGAATCGGACCGTTCTATTTTTGTCATGGCCAAAACAATTTCAGTGCTTTCTCTGAATGAAGCATGCTGAACCGCCGTGGCTTTATAAAAATAATAAACAGTAACAAGATATAAACCATGGAACCACCCTTCTGAAATCTTCCCAATGAAGTAGGCACCATCTATAATCACCATGGTCATAAATAAAACGGTAACCATCATGGTGGGTGGATACAGTTTTCTTTTTATGGCAAACATTTGTTGGTATAAATCTTTTCCCAATTCAGGATGTGATTCAAGGTACTCCCGAACATTAACACCGGTTCCCACGAAAAAGAACATAACCAAGGTTTGTGCTGCAATAAAAATGATGCTGACCAAAAGGTCCAAGGTAATGTGATTCCGTGCCCAAAAATCAAAATAATGATTTAGACCGACTAGGCCCAAACCAATGCCTGAAAGGGCAACCATGATGTAGGATAAGATCATAAAGAACCACATGTCATTACCTATACGTTGAAATGAAAATATATACAGTCCCCATCTTGGACGGTATACTCTTTACCCTGAAGGAGAGCTAACCCTGAATCTTTTACATTTTTTTCTGAACCTAAACGCACCAAGTCATCGTATTTGATCACTTCTGCTTTTATGAAACCTTTTTGAAAATCAGTATGAATCTCTCCTGCCGCTTCCGGTGCAGAGGCACCTTGTTTAATGGTCCAAGCCCGGACTTCAGTCGGGCCCCCAGTAAAATAGGTCTCCAACCCGAGGAGATTAAACCCGGCATGTATTAGTTTATTCAATCCCGGTTCAGGGAGGTTGTATTCCTCCAAGAACATGGATTTCTCCTCATCGTCCATAATAGCAATCTCCTGTTCAATTTTTCCACAGAGCCTAATGGCTAAATTATTCTCTTTTTTGGCAAAATCAAAAAGGGCCCGCACATAAGGGTTCCGCTTATCGTGGGTAATTTCATCTTCATCCACGTTGGCTACGTAAAGAATGGGTTTTCGTGTCAATAAAAATAGAGTACGGATAATGGCGCTCTCTTCTGAATCTGCTTCAAAGGTCCGAGCCATATTCCCTGCGTCGCAATGGGTCTTTAATCGGGAAACCACATCCAATTCTTTTTGGGCACCTTTTTCTTTTTTTGCCAACTTAGTGAGGCGATATACACTTTTTTCTAATGTATCCAAATCGGCAAGGAGTAATTCAGTTTCGATTAGTTCTGCATCCCTGACCGGGTCAACCCCTCCTTCGACGTGGACCACATTATCATCTTCAAAACAACGAACCACATGTACGATAGCGACTACTTGACGGATTTGACTCAAAAATTGATTCCCTAGCCCTTCCCCTTTGCTTGCGCCGCGCACCAATCCGGCGATATCGGTGAATTCAACCGCTGCAGGGGTCACTTTTTCCGGATTAAATATTTTTTCTAGCTCGGCCAATCGATCATCGGGGAGAGGCACAATGCCTATATGGGGTTCAATGGTGCAGAATGGATAATTTTCTGCCGGAACGGAAGATGCCGTTAGGGCATTAAAAATAGTGGATTTACCTACGTTAGGCAACCCCACGATGCCGCATCGTAGTGCCATAAAAAGTCCTAATTACTGTTGAGTTGCGTTTAAACAGATTTGTTTAAAATGAATCTAGGGCAGGATCGCCACCAAAATCATAGGTAAGATTGTCGAACAACCCAACCTGCAGATTTTTAGCAAAATAAATAATGCGGTCAATGCCAGTGCTTAATTCGCCATCCGCCCAAATCATATATTTTTCACCGCGTTTGAGCAATTTTTTAACATCGATTTTATAAGTGACCTTTTCATGATAGGGACGCACTTGCCCTTTGAATTTAAGATCTCCAACGCCCAATGCACGGCCACGGCCATTGCCGCCGAGCCAAGTGAGAAAAAAGCCCACCAATTGCCACATGCCGTCTAACCCCAGACACCCGGGCATGACCGGATCACCTTTAAAATGGCAGTGGAAAAACCAAAGGTCATCCGTTACATCTAATTCAGCAACAACCTTACCTTTACCGTATTTCCCACCATCTTCAGAAATGTGTGTAATACGGTCCATCATGAGCATGGGAGGCGCAGGCAGTTTGCCCTTATCCATACCGAAAAGCTTACCTAAACCACTGTTAATTAAATCTTCTTTTGTAAAACTATTTTTGCGCGACATTTATTGCTCCTATAGAAGCGCCAAATTTACCCTCAATTCAGTAATTAATTCGCCAAAGTTTTCAATCTCATTTTTTTGATGGATCAATCTCTTTAAATTCTACCTTCAATTTTGGAGTAAACAATGTCTGAATGGGTATTATTATTGGGCGGGTCCACCGGTCACGGCGCTGCCACAGCCAAGCGATTGGCAAAAGATGGTTATGGCGTTATTGCGTTTCATTTCGATAGGGGTGAAGCAAAAAAGTTAGCTAAAGAAACCATCGCTGAAGTGAATGAAATAACCAATGGCCGCTGCCATTACTTTAACACCAATGCCGCCGCTGAAGAAACTATGGATAAATTTTTGCCTCAGATTAAAGAAATCACGGGTGGAGAGCCGGTAAAGCTTTTATTGCATTCCATTGCTTTTGGAACCACCACCAATTTCTTTGGGGAAAAACCAGTAACTCAACGTCAAATGGATATGACAGTTCACGTAATGGGGAATGCCCTTTTATATTGGACGCAAAAACTATTTGCAGAAGACTTATTAGGCAAAGGTTCCCGCGTAATGGGTTTGACCAGTGAAGGTAATTATCTCGCTATGGAAGGATACGGTCCTGTGAGTGTGGCTAAAGTAGCCATGGAAGCCATCATTCGGCAAATCGGCTGGGAATTGGGTCAATATGGTATTACTGCTAATGCCGTTCAAGCCGGGGTTACACCGACCCGTGCACTGACAAAAATTACAGAAAGATGGGAAGATTGGGTAGAGGGAACCAAGTTTAGGAATCCTATGCGTCGGACCACCATGCCAGAAGATGTGGCGGGGACCATTTCGATGCTGTTAAAACCAGAAGCGGATTTCATTAATTGTTCCATTATCTATTGCGATGGCGGTGAACACCGCTCAGGATCTATTTAAGTATTAAGGGTTAAATGAATGGGCAACGATGGATAATCGTTGCAAACGAATTAAGAGCCGGATTCTTCGAGTTCGGCTCTTTGCTTTATAAGGGAGACCAAATCGTAATGGTCTTTGGTTGGCAGCATTTGAAAACAGATTTCCGCCTCTTTTAAGGCATAATCCCACCAGCCTTTTTTCGTATACATGAGGGATAAATTATAATGGGCTTTACTTAACGCTTGATAATCTTCTCGGGCAAGATTCTTATGGGGTTCAGGGTATAATCGCGTCACTTCTTTAAATTCAAGGATCGCTTCTTCCACCAATCCTTTTTGGGCATACCATTTACCCAAATTTAAATGGCGTTGAGGATCTTCTTTGCATCCACTCACTAGGAATGTGATGGAAAGAATGAGGGCTGTTTTGGTAAGACTAAACGTCATTATAGGACTGTAAAATTGCGGTTTCTATCGTCAGAATTCCAAGCAAAAGATTTATGGATTTGAATCTATGATTGGTACCTAGTGAGGGTTTCTCACCAAGAAAATAATGATAAGGAATCCTGTAAGCATAGCCATCCCTAATATGCGGAATAAAAAAGTTAAACTCACCGTTTCGGCCAGTAATCCTCCCAAAGTGATGGCAATCAAAATAAAGGGAAATAAAATAGTATCAATCAAGGCCATGATCATTTTATTGTCACCATCTTCGCCTGCGAAATCAAAGACCAAGGACATGGCTGCTGGCATGAATGCGCCCTGAGCCATACCCAAAAAGATAAAAATACCATACACCCAAAACATAGATTGAGCTGTGAGAGCCGTACCCATGGCGAGCGTGTGGCATAAGAAACAAAAAGCCATGGCTGATTTATGACTGATTCGATCACCGATTTTTCCAGCAACAATACTGCCAAGGCCAAAGGCAATAAGGCGAGCGGCAGTTAAAAAGCCTGCCTCACTCACATCAAATTGAAAAAGATCTCTAGCGTACACCGCATACAAACTGATTGCGGGATACTGGGCGGTTAAAAATATTCGACTATAGATATATCGTCTAAAATTTTGGTTGGACTTTAATAATGTTTTGGTTTCAGTGATAAAATCCGAAACGGTTCTCTTTTTGGGATGGTGGGCCGGATTCTTCACCTTAAACCCTAGATAGGCAGCGATACTGAATATAAGCGCAATACCCAAAATGATGAACCCCCATCCAAAATTGGCAGGGAATGGGATTGAGCTACCCAACAAATTTCTTACCACAATACCGCCAATAAATCCACCAATGCTATTCCCAATAAATGAAATTCCTAAAAATGTCCCTCGATTTTTTCTATTGGTAACATGCTTTAAAAAATTGGTCCAAATGGGAATGATAAATCCAATGCCCAAAGCGTAAAAAATGAAACAGATGTAATAAAATATCCATGCACTTGGACCTGTGGGTGCAAAAAATGCAAAAACAAATCCAGCCGTAAAAATAGGCGGTAAAATGGTGAGATTCACTTTTACTGTGGCAGCACGAATGTTTACCGTATTTCGTGCAAGAAGGGCAGAGATCAATTGTGGTGCAGCCATAAGTATGGCCAAAAGCCCTGCCATAGATCCTGCGATAGCCAAAGGCGCGCCCAACAAAGTCATAAATAATGGCAGAATTGTGGAAACGTCATTGAAGGCGATACCAAATCCAAAAAAGAATTCGTGGAGAATGTTAAAACGGAGGTTTCTGCGCTGGTTATTCTGACTGAGTCTGGCCAAGGCTGTCGTCACGAGATAATAAGATAATGGCTCCGAGTAACAATGCGGTACCCATCCATTGTACGGTGGACATCATGTTTCCGCGGATATACCAATCTATGGCCACCGCCGATAATGGCCAAAATAGCTCATAGAGTGTCACATGAGATGCAGGCAAATGGTTGAGTCCATAATAATAAATGAATAACGCAAGGGATCCGGTGCTGATGACGATGAGTAGAATATATTTCCAGTGATCCAATGTCATTTCTGTGATCATTTCATATTGTCCCGTTGAAATCAACACAAACAAAGTAATGACCCCTGTAACGGAAAGGCGCAGAGATGTAACCGTCTTAAAGGATAGGCGCTTTAATGCATGCTTCCCGAGGACAGTGGAGCTCCCCCAACTGAATGCGGCCAGCAATGCAAGGAGTGCGGCGATAATGGTTTTATCATCCCATTCTGCCATGGGGCTATCGCCGAAAGTAACAAAATATCCCCCAATAATGGCCATGCCAGCCAGGATCAAAAACCGTTTAGTAATTTTCTCTTTCAGGGTAACCGCAGCCAACGCAATGGCGAATATGGGCTGAAATTTTTGAAGTAGCACAACCACAGAGAGATCAATATAGTTTACATAGCTAAGCGCCTTGGTGTAGAAAAATGTACCCAAAATGCCGCCACAAACACTGACCCACAGTATGGATATCCATCCCCGCTGCCTCAGAACAGATATTTCTTTCCATCCTTTTAAGAGGAATGGAAAAAATAAGATAGCACCAATCACATGCTCAATGGTAATAATGAGGAATGAAGGCAGTATAAAAAAATTTTGACGGATAAAGCCATCAAAACTCCAAAGGATGGCCGCCATGATGACAGCGAAGGCTGGGGCGTATTTTTTCATCGGTGAAAGTTAAGTTAAAGTTGTTGGCGGGTGAAAACCGTTAAAACGGATTCTTTATGCTTGACCGCCCGTGGTGGATAAGTCAGCAATATCAATCCCAAAAGATTGGATGGCCATCCCCCACATTTGTTCTACGGGGATTTTAAAAATAAAGTCCGGAGATGTTTCCTGAACCAGCCAGTCACCATTTTCAATTTCTCGCTCCAGTTGCCTTTCGGACCAACCCGCATGCCCCAGTAATAGTCGACTGTATTGTTCACAATTTTGGGACTTCATTTCATTGAGTGTTTTTTTATGACTGGATATAAAAAATTCATCCGATATCTTGATAGAATCATTCGAATGAAATTGGTTGCTGTGGAGTAAAATCCCCCGTTCTACCAATACCGGGCCGCCAAAATAGACTTGGGATACGGATTGAAGGATTTTATCAGACGATTCAAATATTTGGTCAAAAGTGTCTTTGAGTTCCGGATCGCGAAATGGTTTATTTACAATTAATCCCATGGCACCTTTCGCGTCATGTTCACATATAAAGACGACTGAATTTCCGAAGAAAGGATCCTGCATGTGGGGCATGGAAATGAGGATATGATTTATAATCGAATTCATAGCAGACATTATGGAATTGTGGGGCAGAATGCCATAGAATTTTTATTAGAATTTCTGCAAATCGTTTTTTGAACCGGGCCTATTTCAGTCGTAAATTCACGGCCGTCCCAAATTCATGCAAAATTAAAGATAAAATACCATGGCATCTCCAGCAGATAAGATTATAATTAAAGGCGCGCGTCAGCATAATTTAAAGAATGTTGATGTGGAAATTGACCGCAACCAATTGGTGGTTATTACCGGTCTATCTGGATCAGGGAAATCCTCTCTTGCTTTTGATACGCTCTACGCTGAAGGGCAGCGCCGGTATGTGGAATCATTGTCTTCTTACGCCCGTCAATTTTTGGGGCTCATGGAAAAACCAGACATGGATTATATCGAAGGACTGTCCCCTGCCATTTCTATTGAACAAAAAGCCACTGCTCGAAACCCAAGGTCGACAGTTGGTACCGTAACCGAAATCCATGATTATTTAAGACTGCTTTATGCCCACGTGGGTAAACCTCATTGTTGGAAGTGTGATCGGCCCATTCAACGGCAAACGGTACAGCAGATTGTGGATACAATTGTCAAATTCGGTGAAGGTGCGCGGATTTACATTTTAGCACCGGTGGTGCGAGGTCGAAAAGGACAACACAAAGGTATATTTGAAGAAGTGCGTAAAGAAGGATTTCTCCGGGTGCGTGTGGATGGCGCCATTCATTCGGTAGATGAAAAACTCACATTAGAAAAAAATAAAAAACATTCAATTGAAGTGGTAGTAGACCGCCTCGTATTGGAAGATGACTATAAAGAACGATTGACCGAATCGGTGGAGCTTTCGTTAAAAATTGGATCTGGCTTGACTATTGTCCATGAATTACCAAATACGGATCATTTATTCAGCGAACATTTTGCCTGCCCCCATTGTGAAGTATCCATGGAAGAATTATCTCCGCGGATGTTTTCATTTAATTCTCCATACGGTGCCTGCCCCAATTGCGATGGACTGGGGTCACACATGGAGATTGATCCGGAATTGGTAGTGCCGGACAAAACAAAATCACTTATTCAAGGGGCCGTTGTTCCCCTTGGCGAGCAACCTCGAGGCAATTGGTATGGCAGCATATTAAAAAGCCTATCTAAGCATTATGATTTTAACTTTACGACCCCTTGGTGCAAGTTAGATCGAGATATACGTAGCATGTTATTGACAGGGACAGGCGATCAAAAACTGAAAATGAAATACTCTTCAGAGCGATGGAGTGGCACTTATACGGGTGGGTGGGAAGGAGCGATCCCCAATTTGATGCGGCGCTATAAACAAACAAAATCCAACCATATCCGGGATTGGATTGAACAGTTCATGAGCATGCGACCATGCCCTGAGTGTGGCGGGTCCCGGTTGAAG
>CEVA01038178.1_pt1 | contig 19877 bp, 16 predicted proteins | sample 361521 | NCBI WGS metagenome assembly CEVA01 (sample SAMEA2622823, study PRJEB7988) | marine metagenome | isolation source: saline water (ENVO:00002010), including
ACAATGGTTTTAGCCCAACAACTCTACGAAGGGATAGACATTACGCGAGATGACCCTGTAGGACTCATATCATATATGAGAACAGACTCAACCAACCTTGCCAATACAGCTCTAGAAGAAGCAGCTAGGTATATTAAAGAAAGATTTGGCAATGAATACCTACCAAAATCACCTCGTATTTATAAGAGAAAAGCAAAAGGTGCACAAGAAGCACATGAGGCCGTTAGACCAACTTCTATTAGCAGAGATCCTGACTCTATGAAGACATTTCTCAATCGAGATCAATTCCGTTTATATGAAATGATCTGGAAACGAACGCTAGCCAGTCAAATGGTAGACGCCATCTTAGATTCGACAAGCATAGATATATATGCAAAACATGTAGGTTCAAATACAAAATATGATCTGCGTTCGTCAGGTTCAATACTAAAATTCCAAGGTTTTCGAAAATTATACTTCGAAGATACCGACGACAATTCTGACATAAATCCAGAAAAATCCACGATCTTACCAGACATGTTCGAAAAGGATAAACTAAGTTGCCAGTCTGTAAACCCAGAGCAAAAATTCACCAAACCGCCAGCCAGATACTCTGAAGCTACTCTGATAAAAACACTGGAGGAGCAGGGAATAGGGCGACCTAGCACTTATGCCCCTACAATAGCTACAGTAATGGATAGGGAATACGTGGTCAAAGAAAATGGACGTTTCGTACCAACTAAATTGGGATCCGTGGTCAATGATCTTCTATCTAAACATTTCCCTGACATAATTGATGTTGGATTCACAGCACGACTAGAAAATGAGCTAGACAATGTAGCGAATGGAGAGCGTGAATGGATTCCTCTGCTTAGAGATTTTTATAACCCTTTCTGTAAAACTGTCGAACTCGCTATGGAAAAAGCTGAACGTGTCTCACGAGGTCAAATCGATGAAGAATCCGACGAATCGTGTGAGATATGTGAACGACCAATGGTTATAAAATCTGGCAGATACGGCAAATTCCTATCATGTAGTGGATTTCCTGAATGCAGAAACTCCAAACCGTTTCTGGCGCGTATTGGCGTAGCATGCCCAGAATGCGATAGCGATTTAGTAGAGCGGAGTGTTAACGGAAAGCGAAAGAAATTCTACGGATGTTCAAATTATCCTTCATGCAACTATGCGTCAAATCAGAAACCCCTGATACAACCTTGTCCTGAATGTGGGCAAATGCTCTTTGCATCCGGTAAAGAAAACGCCCGTTGCGCTACCTGTAAATACAGAGGACCAATCCCAGAAGAACCAACCACTTAGTACTGTTAATTTAAATGTCAATAACGGATACCCTTACATACAATGCATTTCAGTGAATGGCATCCTCTAATGAAACGGTTCGAAAATTATTTAAAGGTTCACAAAAGCCTTTCACCTCTCACTGTGCGCAATTATATGACTGACATAAAACCACTACACGAGTATGCATTACAAAACAAGTTGGAGGATTTTAAATCTCTTGAAAGATATGTACTAAGAGGGTATTTGTCTTGGCTCGTTTCACTTGGATATGTGAGATCAAGCATTATGCGAAAAGTAAGCACCCTTCGAATCTTTCTGCGGTGGCTCACAAAAGAAAATATCATCGACCATGATCCGCTTCCCAGACAGGGTGTTATGAAACGTGAAATTCGTTTACCAAGGTTCTTATCAAAGGAAGAGATATATAAACTTCTTCAATCGCCTGATACTTCAAAATCACTCGGTATACGCGACAGAGCTATTTTGGAATTACTTTATGCCACAGGCCTAAGGGTCAGCGAAATAAATAAATTAAATGTAGTAGATATAGATCTAGGCACGTGTGAATTACGTGTGTTAGGTAAGGGGATGAAGCAGAGATCAGTCTTGATGGGTATATCAGCTAGAGACGCTCTTGAATTATACCTCAAAGAAGTTCGCCCCAACCTCGAATGCAAAGATAGTTACAAAGCATTATTCTTAAACAGGTACGGCACACGTTTAAGTTCTAGAAGTATCCAGCAGAAAATTAGATATTATTCTACTAAAGCAGCTCTTAGAGACGGGATACATACTCATACACTTAGACATTCTTTTGCAACTCATATGTTAGATGGAGGTGCTGACTTGAGAATAGTGCAAGATCTCCTTGGTCACTCGAGCCCAGGCACCACTCAAATTTACACCCACGTCACCCAATCGAAAGCTAAAGAAGTGTATTTAAGTGCCCATCCTAAGGCAACCATACACAAGATAAAAAACTAAAGATAATGGGGATTAGGTATCAAAATAACCAGATAATTAGGCAGGTGTAATAATGAATATTCTAGTTATAAATGGTCCCAATTTAAATATTCTAGGGAAAAGAGACTCATCTCAGTATGGATCAGTGACGCTTCCTGAAATTGAAACCAAAATCAGTGAAAAAGCTCGATCTTTGAAAGTAACAGTTGAATTCTTTCAATCAAACCATGAAGGTGGCATTATAGACTACATACAAAGTGCTACCTCGGATGCTTCAGGGATAATTATAAACCCTGGTGCACTCACTCACTACGGCCTATCGTTAAGAGATGCACTAGTCGACTCCAATTTACCTGTAGTGGAGGTACATCTATCAAACATCCATGGACGGGAACAATTCCGTAGAGATTCAGTAATGTCTTCTATATGCATAGGTCAAATAGCAGGTCTTGGATGGAAAGGATATATCCAAGGTTTAGAATCCGTCGTATCACATATAAACAGCCAGGAACAATAATTAGTATGTCGCGTAGAATCCAACAGCTCCGTGAGTTAATTTCAACTAAAAATTTAGACAGTGTAATAATTTCTGGCCCCAGTAATAGGCGTTTCTTTTCAGGATTTACGGGGTCTGCAGGATATCTATTGGTTACGCTTTCTAAGTCATTATTGCTTACTGACTTTCGATATGTTAACCAAGCGAAAAAACAATCCCCCGAATTTGAAGTTCGTCAGTTAGTCGGTAATAACTGGATTCCTAATATTGCTGAAGAATATGATCTTTGTGAAATCGGTTTTGAAGATCAAGAAATGACTGTGAGCACTTATAATACTATCCAAAAAACAATATGTGACTATCCCAAAAATGTGTCAATAGCGTTACATGAAATCAGTAAATCAGTAGACCAATTGAGAAGCGTCAAAGATCCTGACGAAATGGAATTACTTAAACGCGCCATAGCGATCACTGATCAAGCTTACGAAGAAATAAAGCCTCGGATAAAACCAGGCATGACTGAAAAAGGCATAGCATGGGATCTGGAAATGATAATGAGAAATCTAGGAGCTGAGGCAATGGCTTTTGATATCATAGTAGGGTCAGGACCCAATTCTGCTCTTCCACATCACCGCGCGGATGACACAATAGTACAAGATGGTCACCCACTGGTGATTGATATGGGTGCAAGGTACGAGGGATACTGTGCCGATTTAACACGTACCTTAATGGTCGGAGAACCAGACGATCGATTTCAAACGATATATGAAATAGTGCTCCGTGCACAAACTGAGGCAAAGAAACAAGCAAGACCTGGCATGATCGGATCAGACTTGGATAAAATCGCTCGCGAAATAATATCCGAAGCCGGCTATGGAGATTGTTTTGGACATAGTCTCGGCCACGGGGTTGGCCTAGATGTACACGAATCCCCTAACATTGGACCAAACTCCAAAGACATATTAAAAGAAGGGATGGTATTCACCATAGAACCAGGAATATATCTCCCTGTTTGGGGTGGTATACGTATAGAAGATATCGTGGTTATGGAAAATGGATCAACTTCGGTAATAAGTCAAGCTAGTAAATTAGATTAGGAATCCTATTATTATTACATTGTGGGGATAGAGGGAATTTTATGACCTTAGGTTTCGGAGATTTGCGAAAAGGTATTGCAATCGAACTAGATGGAGAACCGTATTCAATCGTGGAATACGAACGAAGTAAAATGCAGAAACGAGCCCCTGTCATGCGTGTAAAATTCCGCTCTTTGAAAACTGGAAAGATTATCGACAGGAATTTTACTGGGTTCGATGTGAAACTCACACCAGCATCTGTTGAGCAGCGCACTGCCCAGTACATCTACCAAGATGGTAATTTATTTTATTTCATGGACACGGAAACATTTGACCAATTGCCCTTATCTGAATCACAAGTTAAATCAGCCCTCCCGTATCTTGCTGAACAAACAATAGTAGACATTATTTTCTACGAAGAAGATCCGATTTCATTAGAACTGCCTTTGGCCGTGGATTTACTTGTTTCTGATACCGGTCCAAGCTTCAAAGGAGATACAGCCCAAGGTGGTACAAAACCCGCTACATTGGAAACTGGATTAGAAGTACAAGTTCCACTATTTATACAAACAGGAGATTCGGTCAAGGTAGATACACGATCGGGTGAATACTTATCGCGAATTTGATATGGCTATTTATTCCGTATCTCAAATCATCTCCCATCTACAGGAAAAACTGAGCCAAGACCTACTCTTGAGCGACGTATGGATTCGTGGTGAGATATCAAATTTAACCCAGCCTGGATCTGGTCACTCTTACTTCAGCTTAACTGAAGCCTCCTCAACCTTAAGGTGCGCTATGTTTCGATATTCCACTGGTAAAGATATATTAAAGAATGGCGGCGAAATTCTAGCTCACGGCAAGATATCTATCTATGAAGCTCGTGGGGATGTACAACTTATCGTGGATCTAGTGCAACCAAAAGGCGTAGGTGAATTACAAATACAAATCCAGCAACTTAAGTTGAAACTTGAAAACGAGGGGCTTTTCGATCCGTTAAGAAAAAGATCTTTGCCCTCATTTCCTAAAGTCATAGGAGTTGTTACTTCACCCTCAGGTGCGGTGTGGCATGACATACAAACAGTTATCTCTCGTAGATACCCAATTGCGGAACTGATCTTAGCTCCCACAAAGGTTCAAGGAGACGATGCTGATCAAAATATTTCATACGCATTAAAGAAACTTAACGAAATGGATAATGTGGACGTTATCATATTAGCCAGAGGCGGAGGTTCTGTTGAAGATCTGTCTTCCTTCAATGAAGAATCTGTTGCTCGTGCTATATTTAGCAGCAAAATTCCAGTAATTACAGGGTTAGGACATGAAACCGACTTAACTATCTCTGATTTGGTCGCTGACCAATACGCTCCTACCCCATCAGCAGCTGCGGAATTAACAGTCCCTAATAAAATAGAAATACTTTCAACTTTAGTTGCCTTACAGCAAACTCAAACAATGGCTATTATGAACTTGATACGAGGGTACGCGAACACAATTCATTATATGACACCAAGAATTGAAAATGCCATCCCGGGACTAGATCAATCTAGACTTCATATAGATGAACTACTGACTGATATAACTACAACGGTACGCCAAGAAATCGGCTCCGGAATATCAAAATTAGATAGCTTGACCGCTCGACTAAATGCTTTAAGTCCTAGAAATACGTTAGAAAGAGGGTATGCTATAGTAGAATCTTCCCAATCAGTGATAAGAAGTGCAACTGAGCTACGGGAAAACGACCAAATCAACGTTACTCTAGCAAACGGAAATGTAGAGGCGCAAGTGATATCTATACATCACTCAGAGTAAACTCTTTAGTCAATTGATGTGAAGTAGATGTTCGCTCATCAATCCGGAATAGTATTTTTTGACTCACCGATTATATATACGTAAGGGACGTGAAATATATTGGACACAAATAAAGGTGGACCAGACAATAATTTAGATTCGGACATAACATTTGAAAATGCACTAGCTCATCTTGAAGAAACGGTGATTAAGCTCGAATCAGGGGGCATACCGTTAAAAGAAGCTACAAATCTATATGAAAACGGAATGAAACTGGCACGAAAATGTAATGAGATGCTAGCCGCAGCGGAAATAAAAATCACTCAGATACAAACTGCATATGGGGAGAATTTTAGTCCGCCTACTGAAGAGGAGGACTAATTATAATGAAGACCGATCTACATATGCACACTCATTTCTCTCCAGATTCTGAGCTTTCTCCCACAAACCTGATCAAAAGGTGTCAGAAAGTTGGCCTAGACTGCATAGCTGTAACCGACCACAACACAATCAGAGGGGCGCTAGAAGTTCAAAAATCTGCACCATTTAAGGTTATCATTGGTGAAGAAATCACCTCTACTCATGGCGAAATTACGGGATTGTTCCTAAAGGAGGAAATACCGAGTGGGCTAAAGCCTCTGGAAACGGTTGAACGAATCAGAGATCAGAACGGACTAGTGTCTATCCCCCACCCATTCGACCGATTTAGAAACAACGTCATAGCATCAGACGCAATTGAAAAAGTAGCTCAGGTGGCAGACATAGTAGAAGGATTTAACTCGAGAAATAGTGCAAAATCTGATAACAGAAAAGCTCACGATTTCGCCCTAAAGCACGGCCTAATCATTTCTGCAGTTAGTGATGCTCATACAGCAATGGAGCTAGGGCACACGTACATGGAACTACCTGATTTCGATGGCACTCCAGAAGATTTCAAGAACGCTCTTGCCAACGCTAGACTCATATCGAATCGTACCAACCCACTAATACATGTTTTAACCGCACTAACCAAAATAAAGAAACGACTCGTTGGGTCAACGCAAAATAGATGATGATATATTCTGAACGTATATGTAAACTCTGATCTATTTTTTATTTAGTTTAAAGTTACAATCAAAAATTGTACTCGTGTGAACAGGAAATAAGATTTGAGTTTCTAAAATTAGGCTACAATCGGCAATATAACTAGAAACAATTGTCCTTGCACAACACTATATACCGACCTACTATCACATCCTATCTCCTAGGGATGATTCTCCTCGTGTTCCTTGCTATGACAGCTCTTGGTGGCTCGGAAAATCCAGACATTTTAATAAAGTTTGGTGCTATGTTTGGGCCACTGATATCAAGTGGTGAATACTGGAGACTCATAACCGCAATGTTTATACACATAGGGTTTAGCCACGTTTTATTCAATGGATTTAGCTTATTCATTTTCGGACGATTATCGGAATCGTATTTCGGGCCATCTCGATTTATTACAATTTACTTACTAGCTGGAGTTCTTGGAAGTGTAGCAAGTTATACATTAAATCCAACGGCTATCAGTGCCGGAGCCAGTGGAGCCATATTCGGCATATTAGGATCTCTAGCAGCCTATTTTCTCGTACAAAAAAAGAGCTTCGGCCAATTAGCTCAAGGCAACCTTACTGGAATATTAATTTTAGCAGGAATTAACCTCGCCTACGGGTTGGCTACTCCTCGAATAGATAATTGGGCACATTTATCTGGTTTCATATCTGGATTCGCAATAGGATATATTTTATCACCTAGATATAAAATAGCCGTTTCCGAAATAGGTGTTACTAAATTAACAGATTCAAATTCATTGATGAAATCCATTTGGGTAGTTCCTGCTGCTATAATCACGGCTACAATAGTTTTGATTATTGCAAACCCATCAAATGAAGTACAACTTTATTCTCAAATAACTTCAGCTGAAAAATACTACCGCGAAAACCAATACGAGCAAGCTTTAGATGAGTTAAATACTATCTTATCAAAACACAAGTATTCTCTAGATTCTCAAACAGCTACATTAATAGCAGAGGCACATCTGCTTCGTGGAATAATCTATATTGAAATAGGAGATCTAGAATCTGCAATAACTGAACTCTCCCTGGCTATACGTTGGGGTAATCCAGAAACGAAAGCTGCAGCTAACGAAATTCTTGTAGCGATAAATTTCAAGAGTTAATTTCTGGAAATTAACTCTTCTCTGCAAAAAGAGTTTGGAAGAGATATGTTTTCAAGCAGATTTTCTGGAAATCGCAGTTAGTGGAACGGACTGCCCCTTGTTACTTAATAAGGTGACATCTGCCTTACCAAGTATTGCATCTGAATCGACCACACATCTAGAAATACCAGTCATAGTAGGTAATTCATACATCACATCTAATAATGTATTCTCCAATATTGTTCGTAATCCTCGCGCACCTGTTCCTTGACTAATGGCCATTCTAGCCGTTGCCTCCAAGGCTGCTTCAGTGAAAGTCAGATCAACATCATCCATTGCGAATAAGGACTGATATTGTTTGACGAAAGAGTTTTTAGGCTTGGTAAGAACGCTGATTAAAGCTTCCTTATCAAGACTAGATAGAGTGATAGTAACAGGGAGGCGACCAACTAGCTCTGGTATAAATCCATATGTCATTAGATCTTCAACCGATACTTGCCTTAAAAATTCATTATTAGTCTTCTCAGTTTCAATAGCGATTTTATTGACACCATATCCTATACGGGTATTATTTTTAGAGACACGCCACTCCACTGACTTCTCCAATCCTTCGAATGCACCACCACACATAAATAGAATATTGTCTGTCTTTATTTGAATAAATTCCTGATTGGGATGCTTACGTCCTCCTTGAGGCGGAACATTCGCCACACAACCTTCAATGATTTTCAACAAAGCCTGTTGAACTCCCTCACCTGATACATCACGAGTGATTGACGGATTGGGGCTTTTGCGAGCTATTTTATCAATCTCATCTATATATATGATGCCTTGCTCAGCCCGAGCCACGTCAAAATCAGCTGCCTGTAACAATCTTAGAAGAATATTTTCAACGTCCTCTCCTACATACCCAGCCTCTGTTAAGGAAGTAGCGTCCACTATAGCAAAAGGAACATCCAAAATCTTGGCGAGGGTCTGAGCAAGATAAGTCTTCCCACTACCAGTCGGCCCAAGCATCAATATATTGGCTTTCTGCAATTCCACATCAGAAGATTTCTGGTTCGACCATACCCTCTTGTAATGGTTATATACAGCAACACTCAAAACCTTCTTAGCACGATCCTGACCTACTACATATTCATCTAATTTGCCATCTAACCACTTAGGGCTGATGCAATCTGCCATTAAATTCACATCGTCATCGGAACGATCCGCCACCTGTGAAGTACTCGGATTTTCTTCTGCGATTATTTGACTACACAGGACGACACAGTCATTACATATGAAAGCTCTGTCCGGACCTGCAATCAGACGCTGTACTTGATTTTGTGGCTTACCACAAAATGAGCACTGATAATTATCTCCTGTAATGCTTGATGGTGACATAAAACCTTACCTTACTCTTTTGACTCCACAGGTGAATCGAAAACTTCATCTATAAGACCATATTCTTTGGCATCTTCGGCACTCAGGAAGTAGTCCCTGTCCGTATCTCGTGCAACTTTTTCGTAAGACTGGCCCGTATGACTTGAGATTATTTGGCGCATTTTGTCCTGCATCCTAATCGCCTCTCTGGCATGTATTTCCATATCTGATGCTTGCCCCTGAACCCCAGATAAAGGCTGATGCATATGTACCGTAGAATTTGGTAATGCTGCTCTCTTACCAGCTGTGCCAGCGCAGAGTAAAACGGTTGCCATGCTAGCTGCCATTCCAACACATATAGTAGCGATATCTGCCCTAACTAATCTAAAGGTGTCATATATAGCCAATCCTGATGTAATCACACCTCCAGGAGAGTTAATATATACGTTTATCTGCCTTTCGGGATCCTCTCTATCCAGAAACAATAATTGCGCTATTATGGCATTCGCGACTTGGTCATTTATTTGAGTTCCAAGGAATATAATCCTCTCCTTGAGTAACAGGGAGTATATGTCATACGCCCTCTCTCCGCGCGCTCCAGTTTCCACAACCATAGGAATTATATTTTCAGGCCTTTGGATCAACATTACTTTTTCCTCCCTGGCTTATCTATCTTAATCTTGCACAACTTTAGTTTTTTCTGTGTCCGACCCTTTAGCTATAACTATAAGGCGTTCCAATGCTTTTTCCACTCGTAGCGTATCTGATATAGAACTTACGATTTCCTCTGAATTAAGATCTGCACCTTTAAGATACTCAGCCTGCTCGCCTCCATCTGAAATTATTTTACTGACCCTCTCATCCACTTCATCTCCAGAAACTTCCAGTTTTTCAGCTTCGGCTATAGTAGAAAGTCCCCACGATCTAGACAATTGATCAACTGCATTCTGTTCCATTTCAGTCCTGATTTCTTCTTCACTCTTTCCGGTGTATCTTAAATAATCTTCCTTCTGAATATTAAGTCTCTCAACAAATTCGTCTCTCCTGGCAACCATTTGCTCTACCGCACGCTCAATTAATAAAGGAGGAATCTCAAAAGACCCTATATTCAATAACGCTTCTAGTACTGCTTCTTTGTATCGAGTTTCCTGTGCATTTTCCGCTTCCAACTTTAGATCATTTTCAAGATGCTCCCTAAGCTCGACAAGTGACCCGTATCCTTCCCCAACACCTTTGGCAAATTCGTCGTCTACTTGAGGTAACACTTTTTCCTTAATTTCACTAACTGAAACTGTGAAATGAGCTTCCTTGCCCGCCAGGTCAGTGTCAGCATAGTCATCAGGAATAAGCAAGTGAAATTCTTTCGGTGAACCTATATCAATCCCAACTAACTTTTCCGCGAAACCTGGGAAAGGCATGTTATTTTCTGCATCTACAACATAGGTAACATCATTTTGATTAGCTATTTCTCTATCTGAAACTGCCCCTACTATCGACATAGTCACCATGTCATCCATTGCAACCTGACGCTCAACAGGATCCCAAGAAGCAGATTTTTCAACTAGTGCATCAAGACTCTCATTTACATCATCATTCGTTATATCAACCGTCTCTTCTTCAATTCGTATATCTTTATATGATCCCAAATTAACAGCAGGAGGAAAAGCTACAGTAGCGTTTATCGATACAGGATCTAAATCTACTATCTCAACTTTTGGAAGTCCCACCGTATCCAAACCTTGTTCTTGCACAGCCTTCTGTGTAACATCAGGCAGCATGAAATCTATAGATTCGCTAATTAAAGTTTCCCGACCAAAATACTGCTCAATCACAGAACGAGGAGCCTTGCCTTTACGGAATCCTGGAATTGATGCCTTGCCCACCACTCTTCTGTACCCACGTTCCAAGTAAGGGCCAAGGTCTTTATCCTCGAGTTCTATGTGTAAAACCGTTTGACGGTCAGCTACCTCGTCTTGCGTTACCTTCACTGAAAAAGCTCCCCCTTAAGCACTAGCAATTATAGCATGGAGATGCCTAAATTTATCAATGATTTACAGTAATTAAAAGGTATTAACAAAGTCCTTACACAACATCTTCCATGGGCTTCCGATAAGTAAAACATCATTGAAAGTGACATGCATTCATTATGTTATTGAACATTTTCTATTCACCAATGGAGTTTTAAAATTGGAAATGTTCATATCTATCAATCTTAATAGCGAAGACTAGTCATTACATCGTGTGTCAAATAAGGGCCTCAATCTATAACATCAAACAATTTCGAATTGATTCACCAAAATGTCAAAGAGATTTTTATGACGCCTTCCTCTCTAGAATCAGCTAGATCAAATGCCTTCTGCACATTATCGACGGGAAAACGATGAGTCAAAAATGGCTCCACATTTATATTGCCATTTATTATATAGTCCAAAGCTTGTTTGAAATCTGGAAGACCAACCTCATTCTGAGATCCATGTATGGCGTACATAGTAAGACGTTTGCGGAAAAAAGTATCCCAATTGAAAGGAATCCTATCCGATGTTTCTGGTAAACCAAATCCTACAACCACTCCCTGGTCTCTAGCAATAGTAATGGCCTGATTTAGAGTGTCTACACTCCCCACAGCATCAACCACCACATCTACTCCTAAGCCATCAGTGATATCCATAATTAATTCATTGGCCAATTTGCCTACAACATCTATGCCAAAATCGACACCCAGCGATTGACCAATTTCTAATCTTTTACTTATCGGATCAACGGCAATTATTTTTTCAGCCCCTTGATTACGAAGAACAAAATCGTGGAATAAACCAGCTGAACCTTGACCCAGTATGACTACATTTTTCCCGCAGAGAGGAGGTAATCTTTTAGATCCATATATAACTGTGCCAAGTTGTTGAGCCATCATTAGATGTTCCATAGGTAGGTCTTCATTGACCTTTAAAACGTGCTGTGGAGACAGCAATTGATAGCCTGCAAAGCCGCGAGAAGTGAATACATTGGGTAGTGTTAACACCACATCTTCAGCAGTAAAATTTGTTCCACCCCCATCCACTACTCGGCCAATCCCCTCATGCCCCGGATGACCAGCATCCAAGGGAAATGTTGTAGCATTCCAACCCTTGTAAGCAATGTGTAAATCACTTCCACATATGGAAGCCAACTCGGTTTTAACAAGAACTTTACCAAATTCAGGTTTTAAGGCAGATATCTCATTACATTCCACATTACCTAGTGATGACACAATCGCTGCCAACATGCTATTCATGATTAGCTCCAAAATTACGGTACTAAGGATTTGTTAGCATATAACCGATATATTCCACCCTCGTACGCCAACACGTATATCTCTCCATCTAAGTCCCTTCCAAATGAAGCGATCTGAATATTGGAATCCACAATTTCGGTATTAGATACTACGGAACCTTCCTCATATGATAATGCCCAAATTTTCCCGCTACAAAAATCTCCGTATATGTAAAACCCTTCTAAAAATGGCAATCTAGAACCCCTATAAACGTGTCCTCCTGTAATTGAACATCCGTCATTATGAGAATATTCAATAATTGGTAATATTAGATGTGGCTCACTGCATGGATCCGATATAAAACAGTCAGATCCCTCCATTTGATTCCACCCATAATTTAGCCCTGGTTCGATGATATTCACTTCTTCGTATCGATTTTGACCTACATCCCCTACCCATAAAGTGTCAGACTGTTGATCAAATGAAAATCTCCAAGGGTTTCGCAACCCGTATGCCCAAATTTCCTGCCGAGCTGTAAAATCATTTCCTGCAAATGGATTATCGTCCGGTATAGCATACATACCCTTTAATCCCTGCGATTTAACATCTATCCTTACAATAGTGCCTAATAGCGTAGCCGTATTTTGCCCATGACCACTTGGGTCACCACCTGAACCGCCATCTCCAATTCCCACATACAAATACCCTTCAGGGCCAAATGCCAGAGCTCCCCCATTATGATTAGGAAATGGCTGAGGAATCTCTAAAATTGTTTCTTCACTCGTGGGATCCGCAACTCCTGTATCTTTATCAATCGTGAAACGTGATATGACGGATCGCCTAGGCGAAAGTGCTGTGTAGTAAACATAAAACTGACCAGTATAATCATAGTCAGGGGCAAACACTAAGCCGAGTAACCCTTCCTCCATACCAATCGAGTTAACCCTTTCTGATATATCTAAAAAACTCTCGTATAAATCACCATCACTATCTATTCGCAGTTGGATTATCTCACCGGATTGATTAACTAGAAATACCTTGTCTCTATCTCCTTGGACATAATCAAAATCAACTATTTTAGGTATTTTGAACTTAGGGTACACACGTTCGAGAAACATTTCTGGTATGCGATCACTAGCATAAGATGGATCCTGCGATGGCAACACATAAGGAGATTGCGCAAGCGACATTTTGTCTAATTCCTCTTTTTCTCCACATGATATTGATCCAACTAAAGCAATTGTCATTAATGGAAATAAAGCATATAGAAAGTACTGTAGAGAAGAAAAATATACCATTCTAATCAATTATCCTACACTAACCAACAGCGATCACACTAATCTTATAAGTCTTCACGGCCGTCCTTAATCTCTTCCTTCAAATTCATGTTTTGTGTTGTCACATGACCCGCATCCACTAAATACCTAGTCATTTTAGATAAATGACTATGATCCACCATTTGACTATCAGCTGTAGTAACAATGCACTGATCATACTGATACGCTACATCCAAAATATTTGATCTGTGTCGAGAATCCATTTCAGAAAGAACATCGTCTAGAAGTAAAATTGGAGTGTGGCTACTGACTTCTCTAAGGTACTCAGCCTCAGACAGTCTCATTGATAACGCCACCGTTCTACACTGTCCTCTTGAAGCATATATGGACACATCTCTACCACCTAAAATCATCTGTATGTCATCGCGATGGGGACCTCTATTTGTAACTCCACTAGCTACGTCTTCTTGACGACTCAGCATCATTACATCTTTAAAAATCTCTGAATAACTATTCGTCTCGATTAGGATTTCAGGAACGTCAGGACGGAAAATTAATTCCAAATTTTCTCTTTTCTCCGCAAGATTCCCATAGATTAGATCAGCTTTTCCAGATAGGACTGCCAATATTTCGTTTCTTTTAACAACTATATAGGCACCCGATATCGACAATTCATCATCCCAAAATTCTAATTCGCCACTATCAGAACGGCCGCCTCGAACTAATTTTAGCAAGTGGTTCCGTTGCTTGATTACTTTTTGATAGTGTCGCAAATGTTCAAGGTATTTCTGGTCAACTTGAGATATCAGTATGTCCAAATACTTGCGTCTCACAGAAGGCGACCTTGTAATGAGGTCAAGATCCTCAGCACTAAACATGACAGCAATTACTTCCCCAACTAATCCAGAGGTACTTCTAGATACGCCATTTACACGAACAATTTTATGCACGGCAGGGACGTCAAGCTCATTCAGTTGCTGCGATGTGTCATATTTATTTCTCTCCATTCGCTGAAGATTAACTTGAATATCTACAATATTATTTCCTCGTCGTAAAGTTGCGGATACTTGCGACAATGCATTTGCCTCAGCGTCTCTAAAGACCAACTCACGGTCAGCAGAATTTCTCAACGATTTTCCTATTGCTAACAGATATAATGATTCCAACAGATTACTTTTACCCTGGCCATTTCTACCTTCCAAAAGTAACATGCCTGGAGCTAGCTCTAGTTCTAGAAAAGGATAGTTGCGATAATTTAATAAGTTAATTTTCTCTAAATAAATATCCAGCTCTCCTTGGACACACACATTTTTCTATGAAAACATCCTCGTAATAAATCAATTATTCACGGGGAGGTTGGACTCAATAAGTTCTAGAAACTCTAACTCTGATAAAATCCTGATACCCAAGCTTTCTGCATCTGCAAATTTGGACCCGGGTGACTCCCCTGCTACTAAGAAATCTGTTTTTGAACTTACGCTCCCACTAACTATGCCTCCAAGACCTTTGATTTTTTCCTCAAACTTAGACCTACTAAGGTCAGCCATCCTACCAGTCACAACAAATTTCAATCCTGATAATATTAGTTCTCTATTTACATGGCCCCCCTGATCCTGAAGTATCACACCAGCCTTCCTTAATTTTTCTATGATTTGAAGGTTAGTTTCATTTCTAAAGTATGCGTGAACAGAAGAAGCAATCTTTGGTCCTATTCCCGGCACTACTATTAATTCCTCCTCTTTGGAAGAAATCAATGCATCTATATCTCCATATTTTCTTGTTAGCAACTCAGACACTTCTACTCCTACATGTGGTATTCCAAGAGCAGTAATTACCCTGTAAAATGGCCTACTTTTACTACTATCTATCGCCTCTAAAAGATTCGTGACACTCTTTTGTGCCATACGGTCTAACTCTAATAAATCACTATCACATAGATAATAAATATCACTTACATCATCTATAAGCCCCTTCTCTACAAGAACAGTTACGAATTTAATACCTAGCCCTTCAACATCCATAGAATTTTTACTCACAAAATGTTCCAGTCTACGTACTAACTGAATCGAGCAAGATGCATTTATGCACAAAGACAGCGCCTCACCATACGGAGTGACAATATCCTGGCCACAACTAGGGCAACGGGTTGGCATATGAAACTCAACTTCGATCCCTGTCCGTCTTTCTTCAAGCACTTTAACAACCTTGGGTATTACTTCACCGGCCCTCTCTATCAGTACCCAATCTCCTATACGAAGATCCCTTTTTCGAATGTAGTCCTCATTATGAAGTGTGGCATTTTTTACTATCACACCACCTACCTCTACTGGATCTAGTACGGCGTACGGGTTAATGGTACCCGTTCTACCTACGTTGACGCCTATATCTAACAATCGGGTAATTGATTGATTCGGGGGAAATTTGTAAGCCACCGCCCAGCGTGGTTCACGACCTACGGTACCTAAATGATTCTGTAGGTCAAATCTATCCACTTTAATCACAACACCATCACAATCGTAATCCAGTGATTCAATTATCTTCAGATGATCCTTGTAATATTTAATGACTTGTTGAGGAGTCTCAACCGTTAAATTATATGGGTTAGTCTTAAAGCCTAGGCTCCCTAGATACTCCATTGCCTCTGAATGTGTTGAATGCACCATTGGCTCAGCATAACCTAATCCATATATAAATATATCTAAAGGACGTTGCGCCGTGATACGGGAATCTAACTGTTTTAGAGAACCAGCGGCACTGTTCCTAGGATTCGAGTACGGATCTAAGCCAGAAGCTATTCGAGCGTCATTAAACCTGGTGAAAGCAGATTTTGGGAAAAAAACTTCCCCTCTAACTTCAAGTTTGTCGGGTCTCCTATTATCCAAAACAAGCGGGATACTTTTTATCGTGCGGATATTCAAAGTTACATCTTCTCCTACAACACCGTTCCCCCGAGTGGCACCTCTCACGAAAACACCTTCTTCATAGGTCAGGGCTACCGCGAGCCCGTCATATTTTAGTTCACATACCATCCGGAATTCGTCTTGCTCCAACAATCCTGAAGTCCTCTGATGCCAATCAAGGAATTCTCCATCGTCAAAGGCATTGCCCAGACTAAGCATTGGATAAGGGTGAGAAGCCTCTTTGAAATCCTTTATAGGTTCTGCCCCTACCCTTTGAGTTGGAGAGTCAATGGTTATCAGTTCAAGATTCTGGCTCTCAATATCTTTCAATTCCTGAAACATTACATCGTACTCTTGATCCGAAATTTCCGGCCTATGAATTACATAATAAAGGTGGTTATGCCTGTTCAATTTTTGACGCAAAGATTTGAGACGGTCCGATATGTTACTGTCGCTCAAGGCGTCCTCCTGCTGACAATCAAACACGTGCTGTTAATTATATATGCTGGAGATGTAAATAATTCTCCCATTATGCCACAGTGGAACCAATATATTGCTAGACGGCATCATCATAAGCTAGATATACTAAGTCCAATCTTTTACATTCGGTGGTAGGCATTGATATCGAAGGAATATACAGATTTTCTGTCGAAATATCCCACTCTAATGGCTATTGGAAATACTCCAATGGTAGAGCTAAACATGCTACCCGAGATTGGGAACAATAAAATTTATGCGAAATATGAACATCTGAATCCTGGAGGCTCTATCAAAGACAGGCCTGTCCTTAGAATGCTTGTTGAAGCTGTATTATCTGGAGAATTAACTACCGATAAAATTATACTCGATGCTACATCAGGTAACGCCGGAATAGCATACGCTATGATCGGTGCCGCTCTGGGATATAAAGTGGAACTAGTAATGCCATCAAATGCCAGTGAGGAAAGGAAAAAACGACTCAGAGCTCATGGAGCAAAAATTGTATTTACAGACCCACTTCTTGGTTACGATGAAACGCTTCGAGAAGTAAAACGTAGATATGACCTGAATCCAAGTAGGTATTTCTACTGCGATCAGTACTCTAACCCAAATAATCCCCAGGCACATTACGACACTACAGCTACCGAAGTTCTTACCCAGACTCCAAATATCACTCACTTAATAGCAGGAGTTGGTACTGGAGGAACAATAAGTGGAATAGGTAAGAGACTAAAGAACGCTAACTCAGATATAAAAATAGTTCTCATAAATTTCGATGAATGGCCTGGCATAGAAGGACTAAAGCCCCTAGGACCAGGGCACATAGTTCCTGACACATTCGATCAGGGAATCGTTGATATGGAGATAACAATAGATGCAGATGAAGGATATAAAATGTCTAAGCTTCTAGCATCACGTGGTATATTTACCGGTCAATCCTCTGGAGCATACTTGGTAGGAGCCCATAAATTATCTCGGAAAACAACCTCTAGCCACATCGTGACATTGTTCAATGACATAGGAGAAAGATATTTCAGCACCGGAATGTGGGACAAATAAAACACTTCAGACTAACTGCTTTGAATACAAAAGGACCTATTGAATTTCTGCTACCTCGATCTAAGCAACCCTAAACGTCCAAATTCTGTACTTCTAAAGCATGTGCCTGTATGAAATTACGCCTAGGTTCCACAACTTCACCCATCAAAAGCGAAAATATTCCCTCTGATTCATAAGTGTTCCGCTGAGAAACTTGGAGAAGCGTTCTGGACTTTGGATCCATTGTAGTGTCCCACAACTGCGTAGCACTCATCTCACCTAATCCTTTATATCTCTGAACATTAACACGCTTGCCAGAAAGGTTAGAGAGTATCTCTTCACGTTCAGGCTCATCAAAAGCCCACATTTGCTTTCTACCAGAGGTTATCCCGTAGAGAGGTGGTAGCGCTATGTAAAGATGCCCATTATCTATCAGTGGTTGCATCTTTCTAAAAAAGAATGTCAGGAGCAGGGTACGTATATGAGACCCATCGACATCAGCATCAGTCATTATGATAATTCTATTATACCGAAGTTTTTCAAGATCAAAATTTTCTGCTATACCAGTCCCTATAGCGATAACTAATGCACGAATTTCTTCATGCAAAAGCATTCTTTCCTCCCCTGCCTTTTCAACATTAAGAATTTTACCCCTCAAAGGAAGTATCGCTTGATTGGAACGATCTCGTCCCATTTTTGCCGTACCCCCAGCAGAATCACCCTCTACTATGTACAATTCGCAATTTTCAGGATTTCTATCAGAACAGTCAGCCAATTTACCTGGTAGAGAGCCTCCATCCATTGCATTTTTCCGTAATACCTCTTCACGAGCCTTACGAGCCGCTTCTCTAGCTTTTTGAGACTTTATAACCTTTTCTAGGATGCTCTTTGATTCCTGTGGGTGATCTTCTAAAAATATTTGGAGGTCATGTGCGATAGCACCTTCCACTTGATTTCGAACTTCAGGATTACCTAACTTCGACTTGGTCTGGCCTTCAAACTGAGGTTCAGTCAACTTCACACTAAGTACAGCCGTAATCCCTTCACGCGTGTCTTCCCCAGAAAAATTTGGTTCGCCTGCTTTGATAAATTTTTGTTTCCTAGCATAGTCATTTATTACTCTGGTAAGAGCACTCCTAAATCCAGTCAGATGCGTGCCGCCTTCAGGTGTATGAATAGAATTTGCGAAGCAAAACACTGAATCTCGCATATCATCGGTATACTGCAAGGCTGCCTCGATAATAGTAGTTTCAACCTGATTTTCAATAACTATCGGCTCAGGATGAAGCCTGTTTCGAGTCTGATTGAGATCCCGAACCATTTCGGCTATGCCCCCATCGAAACTATACTTTACTTCGTTATTTGGATATAAATGAGGATGACAATCACTGCGGAATGAAATCATGAGGCCCTTATTTAGATAGGCCATCTCCTTAAATCGCTGGGCTAGCTCATCGAAATCATATTCCATTTCTGAAAATATCTTGGAATCTGGAGTAAAAGTCACAACGGTACCAACTCGATCCTGGTCTGAGTCGTCAAGTGGTTCAGATTCAAGATCGGTGGTTCTTTTCCCGATAGAAAATTCCTGCGAATAGTGCTTACCGTCACGATACACATCAACCTTTAAATGGGTCGCCAACGCATTAACAACAGACGCCCCAACACCATGCAATCCACCAGTAACGGCGTATGCCTTGCTATCAAATTTACCACCCGCATGCAGGGTAGTCATAACAGTCTCAACTCCTGATATCCCTGTCTTCTTATGTACATCTACCGGG
>CEVA01029295.1_pt1 | contig 19819 bp, 15 predicted proteins | sample 361521 | NCBI WGS metagenome assembly CEVA01 (sample SAMEA2622823, study PRJEB7988) | marine metagenome | isolation source: saline water (ENVO:00002010), including
GCCGCCACCAACCGCGCCTGGGCGACGGGCTTGTTGAGGTGCATCGTGTACTCAAGCTGCGTGCCGGCCACGGCGGTGAGGCGGCGCACGTCCTTCTGTTCACGCGGCTCGCGGCCGGTGTACTTGGGAAACGTCAGCTTGGCATCGGCACTCTCCAGCACGGGATGCTCGTAGACTTTCACCTCGAACGCTTCCGACTTGCCGCCGTCAAACTCCACCCAGTACTGCATCGGCTCATTTACCTCGGGCAGCACGGCGCTGAAGATGGGATCCTGCAGCTTGGGCGACATGGCGAGCGTGCGGGCCTTGCCTTGGGCGGGCTGGAGGACGAGCCGTGCGTTGGCTGGCATGCGGTCGGCGAACTTGGCGAGGAACGCCAGCGAGGCGCCGCGCTCCACTTCCTTGTCGCCCGGCTCCACGCCCAGCAGGATTGCGGGATTCAGCACGGTGACTTCAAATTCCTCCGACTCGCCGCCACTGAACTCCACGCGGTATTTAAAGGACTCCTTGGCCACCGCGACGGTTGCGGTTATCACGCCGTCCTTGGCGGTCATTTCAAGCTCCTCGGCTTCCTCGCCGCGATGGAGAATCAACTTGGCCTCGCGCGGCAGCTTGTCCTTGAAGGTCGCCGTGATGGTCACTGCCGTGTCCTGCTCGACGGCCGTGTTGCCCGGCTGCACCTCCTGCAGTTTCGCGTGGGTCGTGGTGGCGTTGATGGCTTGGACGATGGGCTTCGCGGTCGGCACGAGTTGCGTGAACGAGGCGACGAGCGCCACCAAGGCCACGGCGTGAAAAGCCTCCGCGCGCGTCAGCCGAGCGGCGGGCACGCTCTCGATCCAGCGGCCCTGTTGCGCCTCGGCGACGGCGTCGTTGATGACGCGTTGTTGCAGGAAGTTCAGCTCGCCGGTTTGCGGGTCCGGCTCCTGCTCGAGCGCTGTTAGAAGAACAGCGTGCAGTTGCGGGTTGTCGCGCTCGATGCGGCGGGCGAGGTCGTGGTAGTTCGGCCTCCAGTTGCGCGCGCGCGCCACGGCGATCACCGCGAGCAGGGCCACTCCCAGCGCCACCGCCGGGATGGCCAGGAAACTGTTCGCTTCCGCCGCCCACATCGCCGCCACGGCGAGCAGGCCGGCCATCCAGCAGACGCCCAGCGCGCGCCATGTGCGGAGCTGGCGCTGGCGTCCGGCCAGTGGGTCGAGGTGTTTTTCAAGTCGTTGCCACTTCATGTTCGCCTCCTTCGTTTCCCTCCTCCTTGGCGGGCCGCCGCGCGAGCCAGCCGCCCAGCCACGTCTCCAATATTACCAGCAGGATCGCTGCCAAAATCAGCCACCGCCAGAGCTTTTTATCATCCTCCAGTGCCTTGTCATTCACCGATTGTTCGGAGTTTTTCACAATTTTCGCGGAATCCTGATTTTCGGGCAAAATGGGCAAATTCAAGGCGGAAATCGCGTCGTTTTCCATGGGGCTCGTGCGGCTTTCGGCGGCGGGCAGGTTGACGGCAAAATGCAGCGGCGGTTCAAGGTCGGGCAGCGTGTAAATGCCTGGCGTGGAAGGCGTGAAATTTTGCGCGCCGGGGTCAAGATTCACAACTTTTCCGTTGGGTTGGCGAAGGGTCAATCCGGCCCTTTTTGCCTCGGGCGGCAGCGGAATGGGCTGGCCGACGGCGTAGTGCCACTTGAGCTGCTGTGTGCGGCCGAGTTCCATCGCGGTGAAAAGGAGGGAGATAAACTTGGCGGGCGAGCGCGCCAGTTGGCTGTCGGCGGGATGCCAGCCGGCGGTGAACACGACGAGGTGGCCCTCGCCGACGGGCACGTGGACGAGTGCCGGGTCGCCATCGGCAAAGCGCGCGACAGCCGTGGCGCGCGGCAGGCCGCTGATGTCCAGCGTGCGATGGCGCTTGAACTGGATGTGGTCAAAGCGCCGCAGCTCCGGCTCGTCGAAGGGTGCGAGGAGCGGATGATCGAAGTCGAGTTCGTTCCACCACGTCGTCTTGCTGGCGTCGGCCTCGCGCGCGGAGCATTGGGCGCCAGCCAACGCGCCGAGTGTCGCGGCATCGCCGGCTTCCTTTAAAACATGCAGCACGGGCGCGCCGCCCTGGCAGAACGCGCGAGCCGCCGCCGCCGTGGGTGCGCTGAGCGGGGAGGTGACAATGGCCAGTCGGTCGCGCGGGTCGTCCAGCGCCACCGCGCTCACCTCGGGCGAATGGACGAACACCTCGAACTGTTTTAAAGGCCCGTCACGAAACGCATTCTCAAGGAAGAAGCGAAGGGAGGTTTGGTCGTTCGCGGGCTCATCGGTGAAGATGTGGATGCGCAACTGCTCGGGCATGATGGGCGCGAGGTGCAGGCGGTTGTCGAAGGGCTGCGGATCGCCGGTGAGCGCGAGTTGCCACGTGGAGTTCTGGTCGGGCATTTCCGGTGCGGTGATGGCCCAACTGTCGCCGGGCGGCACGGTGACGGGCGTGGCGTTGACGAGATTGGTCCCGTCTGGCTTCTGCCAGCCGAGTTGGAAGTCGCTCGTGGACGACTGCGCATCGTTCACCACGCGGACGCGCGGTGGGGCGAAGGGATCGAGCGCCGTGCCACGCTTGCGCACGAGTTGCAGGCCGGCATTGCCGGGAGTGGCGGGCGCAACAGCCTTAATCTCAACGCGCGGGCCGGTCTCGGGCCAGTCAAGCGCCGCGAGGGATTGCTGGCGGCTGCCGCGCTGCAGGTCGGTGATGAGCAGGATCACGTCGCGGCTGGGCGTCGCGCCGCGGGTGCTGGCGGCCTCGTTGAGCCAGTCGCGGGCGTTGGCGAGGGCGTCGTCGAGATGGGTGGCGGCCCAGCCCGGTTTCGTGTCCTTTAACAAATCCGGCGGCGCGTTGGTTTGGATGAACTGGAGCAGCGGGCGGGTGGCGTCACTAAACAGGGCAAGGGCGACCTCGGTGTTTTCGGCACGGCCATCGAGAGTGGCTTGGGCCTCGGCAAGCGCCTTTTCCCACAGGCCGTCGCGGCGCATGCTGGCGCTGTCGTCCAGCAGGATGACGATTCGCTGGTCGGGGCCGGTGAGCGCGGCGGTGTCTTTAAAGAATGGCCGGGCAAAGCCGAACGCCAGCGCCGCGATGACGAGGCAGCGCAGCAGCAGCAGCCAGAGATCCTCCAGCCGGCTCTTGCGGGTGACGCGCGGCGGGGTGGGTTTGAGGAACATCAGCGAGCTGAACTCCTTGCGCTGGCGCGTACTGCGGCGGATGAGGTGAAAGAGGATCGGCCCCGCCACCGCTAGCGCGCCGAGCAGAAACCATGGGGTGAGGAAAGTCATGCGGCGGCCTGCGTGCGGCGGCGGACCTGCTTGCCGCGGAGTTGGCGTTGCTGGAGGTAGTCGAAGAGCGCGCGGTCGAGGGGTTCATCGGTGGACAGCGGGCGGAAGTCGATGCCGAGGCGCGCGCAGAGTTTCGCCGCGGCATCGGCGTGCTCGCGGAACCGGCGCAGGTAGCCCTCGCGCGCGGTGGCGGGGTCGATGAACAGGTCGCGGTCGTCTTCGAGGTCGTGGTAGCGCTCGGCGCGCTCGGACTTGAAATGCAGCTCCTCGGGATCGAGCACGCGGAAAACCACCACCTCGTGCCCGCTGGCGGTGAGCTGGGCGAGGTGTTCCTCCAGCTCGTCGAGCGGCGCAAGCAGATCGGAGACGAGCACCATCAACCCGCGCTTGTGCACCAGCTCCACGATGCGGCGGAGCGGCCGGCCGAGGTCGGTGCCTTGTCCCTCCGCCGGTTGGTCCAGCGCGAGCATGAGCTGCCGCAGGTGGCCGTGGCGATGGCGCGCTGGGAGATACTCGCGGATGTTGCCGTCAAAGGACAGCAGGCCCACGGCGTCGCCCTGCAGGTGTAAAAAGTATCCGAGCGTCGCCGCCAGCGTGCGCGCGTACTCGGCCTTGCTCCAGCCGGGGGTGCCAAAGTTCATCGAGCGGCTCTGGTCGACGATGAGGTGGCAGCGCAGATTCGTCTCGTCCTCGTACTTTTTAATCACGTAACGGTCGTGCCGCGCGTAGACGCGCCAGTCGAGATGGCGCGGGTCGTCACCGGGCACGTACTGGCGATACTCGGTGAACTCGACGGAAAAGCCGTGGTAAGGGCTCCGGTGCAGCCCGTTCCAGAACCCTTGCACCACCACCCGCGCGCGCAACTCGAGGTTGCGAATCTGCATGAGCGCCTTCGGGTCAATGAAGCTCTCCGGCGCGGCGGTGGAGGGGGTGTTCATGGCGCGGGGACTTCCTCAATGAGCTTCTCGATGACGCCCTCGGCGGAGATGCCCTCGGCCTCGGCGCGGTAGTTGACGAGCACGCGATGGCGCAGGACGGGGGCGGCGAGGGACTGGATGTCCTCCGCCGTCACGTGCGCGCGACCCTGCAGCAGCGCGCGGGCCTTGGCGCCGAGCGAGAGGAACTGCGCGGCCCGCAGCCCGGCGCCCCAGCTCACCCAGTTGTTGACGAACTCCGGCGCGCCCTCGCGATGCGGCCGGCTGGCGGCGGCGAGGCGCACGCAGTAGCGCGTGAGGTCCTCGGCGATGGGCACCTTGCGCACGAGGTCGTTGAAGCGCATCACGTCCTCGCCGGTGAACAGCGCTTCGATGGGCTCACCGGCCGCGCCGGTGGTCTGGGTCACCACGGCCACCTCGTCGTCCTCGGGGAGGTAGTCGATGATCACGTTAAACATGAACCGGTCGAGCTGCGCCTCGGGCAGCGGGTAGGTGCCCTCCATCTCGATGGGATTCTGCGTGGCGAGCACAAAGAACGGCCGGTCCAGCGCGTGCCGTTCGCCGGCGGCGGTGACCTGGTATTCCTGCATGGACTCGAGCAGCGCGGCCTGCGTCTTGGGTGGCGTGCGGTTGATCTCGTCGGCCAGCACGATATTGGCGAAGACCGGCCCGGGCACGAAGCTCATGCGCCGGCCGGTGTCAGTCTCCGTGAGCACCTCGGTGCCGGTGATGTCGGCGGGCATGAGGTCGGGCGTGAACTGGATGCGCGAAAACTTTAAATCGAACAGCTTGGCGATGGAGTTCACCAGCAGCGTCTTGGCCAGGCCGGGCGCGCCGGTGAGCAGGCAGTGGCCGCCGGCCATCAGCGCGACGAGGATCTGGTCGATGGCCCCGCGCTGGCCGATGATGGCCTTGCCCAGCTCGGTGGTGATGCGCCCGTAGCCCTCGGTGAGCTGCGTGGCGGTTTTGGCGTCGTTGGCGATGGTGTCGGTTGGCATGTCAGTGGGTGAGTGCGTAGTAGATGATGTTGATGCCCATGGGGTAGGCCTTGGGCTCGGAGAAGCGGCGGAAATACTCGGGGTCCTCGCCCTCGCGTTCCCAGCCGTCGCCGAGGTCGGTGTTGTGGCAGATGATGCCCATCAGGCGGCCCTTGTCGTCGTGCAGGCCCATGTAGTGCACTTCGGCGCCGTCGTCGGTGGGATGGTTGCGCGGCTCGTACATGCGGCCGCTCATGGCCGCGCCGATGGAGGGCAGCTGCGGCTTTTCCTTTAAATCGAAAACACAGTGGAAGATGGGGTGCTCCAGCGGCAGCTCGCGCGGCTGCTGCTTGGGGTAATCCTTGGGCGGGAACACGCGCTTCATTTCCGTTAAAAAATTCTCCAGCTCATAGCCGCCCCAGAAGTCGTCCACCATCAGGAAGCCGCCGTTTAAAAGATACTTGCGCAGCGCCACCACCTCTGCCTCGGTGAAGTAGAGGTCGCCCGGCTCGATGATGTAAATGAACGGATAATCGAACAGCTCCTTGTCCGTCAGCGTGATGATCTTGCCGTCGGGATGCACCTTCATCGAGGTCATCTCCTGCAGGCGATAGGAGAAGTTCAGGTCGGCGTCGGGATAATCGGTGGCCCACTTGCGGCCGCGCCCGCCGTAGCTGCTGTAGCGGATGCGCACAAAGGTGAACACGTCGTGCGGCATCGTCTTGCTCAGCTCCCAGTCGGGGGCGTTGTTGCGGAACAGGCCGGGGTCGCGCGGCACCGGCTGGGCCAGCAGCCACACCGCGCCCGCCACCGCCGCCATCACGCCGCACGAAATGAACGCCGCCTTCTTCATTGCTTGCCTTTCTCGTTCATCTTTAAAAGAAGCCGCAGAGCCTCGCGGTAGCGCGGGGCCTCCTCCAGCGCCATCAACAAGTGCCGCTTGGCCTCGGGCGCGCCCTTGGCGTGCAGCAGGCGCGCCAGCCGGAAGTGCGCCTCGGCGGGGTCGCGCGGGTCCAGCCGCAGGACGATCCGCCATGCGCCGATGGCCGCGTCGTTCTGCTTCAGCGCCTCGGCGGCCTCGGCCAAGTGGCGGTGCGGCGGCGCGAGCAGCGGGTTGACCGCCAAGGACCGCTCGGCATTCTCGCGCACGGCCGCCCAGTCCTTCGCCTCCGCCGCCAGTTCCATCAGCCGCTGGTAAACGTCGTACGCATCATCCGTCATCGCCGCGAACCGCCGCAGCACCGCGCGTTCCTCGGTGAACTCCTTCAGCTCGCGATGCGCCTTGGCGAGCATCACGTAGGCGTTTTCAGCATCGACCTGTCGCGGGAACAGCGCGATCAACTCGCGGCAGGGCGCCTTGGCGGCCTCCCACTTTTTATCCGCCAACGCCTTTCGCGCCTGCCGCCGCAGCATGTAAATGTTCTTTGGGTGCCGCTTGGCGAAGGCCTCCACGCCGGCCTTCAAGTCGGCGGGCGTCGGCTTGGTCCAGTCGAGCTTGGGCGCTAATGCCTCTGCGCGGGCCTTAGCGAAGGCGGCAAATGCCGGCTCCAGCTTGTCCATCGGCTCGGTGTGCTTGGCGATCGCGGCGTTGATTTCCACGCCCTTGCCGAGGTCGTGCAGGATCTTGCGAATGGCCTCCAGTCCAAAGCGGTCGACAATGTGCTCCACCACCAGCGACGACTCGTAATAGGCAAACGACAAGTGCGCCCCCGTCTTGGGCGCGAGGAACGCGCCGCTGAGCTTGGAGACGGGCGTCAGCTCGCCGCCGAGGATCATCTCGCGGAACTGCGGGTTCATCGACTGCCCCCACGCGGGATTGGCCTGCCGTTCCTCGTAAACGGAGATGCCCTCGCTCAGCCAGCGCGGCATCTTGTTCTTGGTCATCGCCAGCGTCACCGTGTGGCAAAACTCGTGCCACAGCACCGACTCCCAGTTGGCGGGGTCGGGCATCTGCGAGGCGGGGCTGTTGGCGGTGATGACACAGCCGAAACACACGCCGAGAAAGCCGGGATTGTCCGGCATGCCAAAGGTGCGCACGCCGAAGTCCTTTTGCTCGGCAAAGATCTCCACCGTCGTCGGCTGCTCCAGCTTGAGGCCGTACTTCTTACATAGCGTGTCCTTGGCGCGCTGCAGCAGCGCCAGCGCGCGCGGCCCGTAAATCTCCGCCTCGCGCGGCGCCATGCGCAGGATGAAGTCGTCGTTCTTTAAAGTGCGGTACTTGTCGAGCGTGTCTTTTAAAGTGACGAGGTTGAAGGTGGTCACGTCGTAGCCGTCGGCGTCGTGCGCGGAGGCGGCCATGGCCCAGCCTTCCTTCTCCTGCCCCAGCCGCAGGAGGTCCTGCGCCAGCTGGATGCGCGCGGGGAGATGCTTGTCGTCGAATGCCAGCGCCGCACGCTGGTAGGCCGAGCCCTCGGCAAAGCGATATTTTTGCGAAAGCTTCTTGCCGATGAGATGCGGCACGCGCGGGTTGCGTTTCCAGTGCTTGAGGGCGCGCTCGCGGGCGGCCTTCTCGCCGGCGCGGTCACTGCGAAGGTGGGCGAGTACGGCGCGGTAGGCCCACGCCTCGGGCTGCTCGGGATTTACCTTGAGGACATCGGCCAGGAGTTTTTCCGCCTCCTTGTACGCCTCGCGGTCGATGATGTTGTCGGCCAGCATGAGGTGCGAGGGAATGTGGTTGGGGTTGGCCGCCAAAGCCGCCATGAGGTGTTGGCGCATCACCTTGCGGTCGGTGCCCTCGAAGGACTTGGCGACACCATAGTGAATGTCGGCATCCTTGGGATGCTTCTTCAGCGCGAGTTGAAAGACGCGCGAGGCGAGCGTGTAGTCGCTCTTGCTCAACGCCAGCCCGCCCTTGGCCAGCGGGACGGAGCGGTGGTTGGGATCGTCCTTTTCCGCGGTGTCGAACAGGCGCTCCAGCACGAGCTTGGGATCGGCGCCCTCCAGCAGCGCCATTTGGCCGAGCACGACGAGGTCCGGCGCATTGCGGTAACGCCACGCCATGCGGCTGGCGAGGCCGTTCATTTCCTTTAATGCATTGGTGGCGGCCTTGGGGTCGTTGTTAAAATGATGCACCTCGTGCGACACCCAGTGCAGCCGCACGCTGTGCGGGAGCTTGGCAATGGCGTTGGTGGTGATGGCACGGGCCTGCACGTACTGGCCGGTGGTGAGCAGCGCGCGGATGTGCAGGACGCGCGCCTCCTCATCCCACTGCCGCGCGGCGGTGGCGGCCTTGGCGTGGTGGATGGTGGCGTTGTATTCGCCGGCGAGGTACGCCTTGCGGGCGTCGTCGATGGGGGCAGCGGGCAACAGGAAAGCGGCCAGTCCGGAGACTGCGGCCAGCCAAAATGTCGCCAGCGGTTTCATCCTGTAGCGCAGACATCCTTGTCTGCTGTATCGCAGATTTCCCAATCTGCATTTCGTTCGCCGCCCGTTGCAGGTTTGGAAACCTGCGCTACGGGCGGTTGGTGCGCCTCCATTTTACCAGCAGATTCCGCGCCAAATTCTACTGATTTTTCAGTTTTCTCTTGGCCAGATACGACTGCAAAAACTTGTCCGTCGGGGCTTCTTTCCACGCCGTAAACCACAGGTCGCCAAGCACTTGGCCGCCCTTGGTGAGTTGGGCCTGGAGAAATTCCTTTCCCTTGGCGGGGGTGGCGGGGGAGAGGTGCTTGTCCTTGTCGAGCTGGTAAAGTGGCTCGACGAGCGCATTCTGGCCAAGAATGTACTTCATGATGTGCTGGAACCGGCCGCTGGCGTCCTTGGTGGACTCGGCTGTGGCAACCAGCATCGCAGGGCGCACCTTGGCCAGCAGCGCCTTGGCGTCGTGGCCCTTGATGGCGTTGAAAAAGCCGCCGTCAATCCACGAGTGGAACCGCCGGCTGGTGGTGTAGCCCTTGGGATTCTCGCCGATCCAGCCGTTAAAATGCTCGGTGGTGTGCAGCGGCTGCGCGGCGTCGCCGACAAAGTGGCTGAGGATGCCCATGCGATAGACGAGGTTGGCGCGGGCGTTGGCGATTTCCTCGGGCGTGCCCATTTCCTCGAACACCTTTAAATAGGAAAACGCACTGACGAGCTTGAGGTAGTTCTCGTTGATGGCCCAAGGCAGGAAGCCGGGATGGCCCTTGAGGCGGTCGGCGTTTTCATTGGGCAACGGCAGCTTGTGCTTAATGCGCGCGGCGGCCATTTGCTCCACAAACTCGTAGCGGAAATGGCCGAGCTGTTCGGGCTTGAGCCGGTACTGCTCAAGATACTCGACATCGAAATAGTGGTCGGGATTGTTGAGATGCCGCAGGGCCCGGTCGCGCTGGTTGCGCCAGCGATCGGGCTCGCCGCCGAGGAACTGGATGCGCTCCGCATTGGCCGCCTCCCGTACAAACGCCGGAAAGTCCTTGGGCAACGACGCCAGCGCGAGCTGGTTGACGAACCGGTGTCGCAGGTAATCCCAAGCCTGCCCTTCCGCCGGCAAAAGAAACAACGCCGCCATGGCTGATGCGATAACCCTGCGAACACGCATCGGGAGAGGCTGCGGACGCCGCCAACCACTGGCAACTGGAAGCTGTTCACGAGTTGTGCCCATGCTTGTGGTTGGAGGGTTGATTTTGAAGAGGGGTGATGTAGGGTTGTGGGAATGAAGTTGAAGTCTGGAATCAAGACTGCGGTGGCTGGCGTGGGTGGGTTGGCGATGATGTTTCTTGCGGTGGAAAATTGGCGGGGTAAACAGGACTGGGAGGCATTCAAGGCGGAGTGGGGGAAGAAGGGGGAGGTGTTTGATTATCGCCAGATTATCCCGAAGGCAGTACCGGCGAAAAAAAACTTCGCGTTAATTCCGCAATTCGAGCCCTTGTTTAACCTGAAATGGGGCGAGGACTTTGAAGGAGGAAAGCCGGTGGATCCGGAGGCATTTGAGAGAGCGAAGGATGTTGTGCCCTTAGGGGATGATCTGCCGGACTTGACGGGGTGGCGGATGGTGCAGCGGGTGGACTTGAAAGCTTGGCAGAAGCACTTTCGGGCTGGGAAGGAGTGGCCAAAGCGAGGAAAGGCGGGAGATGCGGCCGAGGATGTCCTGTTGGCATTGACGAGGCACGAGGGGCCGTTGTCTGTCTTGGCCAAAGCGGCTCAGGAACGGCCCTTGGCGCGGTACGATGTTAAGTACGAGGCGCATTTTTCAGCGTTGTTTCCCCATCTGATGCCGCTGCGGCAATATGCGCGGGTGTATTCCCTGCGAGCACTGGCGAGGTTGCGGACCGGCAAGCCGAAGGAGGCGCTTGAGGATGTGTTGATGGCGGTTTTTCTGGCGGAGACGATCAAGGATGAGCCGATTTTGATATCGCACTTGGTGCGCATGGCGATACTGGAGATGGCGTTGCAGCCGGTCTGGGAAGGCTTGGCGGATGGGCTTTGGGAGGCAGATCAACAGGCGGCGTTGCGTGAACGGCTGGGTGGAATTAACCTCATCGCCCATTACCAGTTGGCGATGCGAGGCGAGCGGGATTTTTCGAACCTGATGATGGACCAATTACGGGGAGGCAACCGCAAGAAACTGGCGGCCATGCTGGGGGTGGATGAGGCGAAGGGAGCGTTGTTGGCCATGGTGCCGGAGGGATTCATTTATCAAAATCAATTGCGAGTCAACCAACTGCACATGATGTCGACTTTCAATATGGCGGATGCAAAGAAACGGCGAATCTATCCGGAGCGTGGAGTGGACCTTGAACAGTTGATTAAGGCAGACGGCAAGAATCCCTACAACATTTTGGCGGCCATGCTGATGCCGGCGGTAGGGAAATTGGTGGCCCGAACGGGGGCTACACAGTCGGCGTTGGATCATGCGGTGATCGCATGCGGCTTGGAGCTGGCTCGGGGCAAGGGCGGAGGGTATCCCGTCAAACTGGTAGGGGAGCGAAAAGACGTGGTTACAGGCAAGCCCATCGGCTATCGGCGCGAGGGCGAACGGTATATTCTCTACAGCGTTGGCTGGAATCGTAAGGATGATGGCGGCAAGCCGGTAGTTCATGAGCCTCATGATCCTAACAGCAAACGGGCGGATTTTTATAAAGGCGACTGGGTGTGGCGATATGAGCCGGTAAAAAATAGTCAATAATGGCAGCGGCTTGGTGTTGGTGACGCCGTTGAAGATCGAGGTGCAGGAGGACGCCGCAAGTGGGCGTGTGCGGGCGAACGTGCGGGGTGTGGTGGCCAGTCGTTACGTGGCAGATGTTCACGTGAAGGCGATTGGCAGTGCGGACAGCAACTTCCGCGACGGCGAGACGGATTTGCGCGGGATTTACATCGCGGACAATCTACGTGGTAAGGCGACGGTGATCGCGCGTGATGCGGAGATGCGGTACGCCTTTTACCGCGGTGAAAAATGGCTGGGCGCGCCCGCGCCCGGATCGCCAACACCAGTCAAAAGTTCAACCCAACAGCACAAGGCGCCCTCCGCCAAGGGCCAGCCGGGGCTGGATTACCGTCAAAATCTGCAGATGCAGAACGGTCTGATTCAGGGCGGCAACTGGGGGGCTTACGACAAGCTGCGGCGCGGGCAGAACCGGGGCGTGCAGATCCAGCGCGTGCGCTAGGGCAGGGGGGTGACCCCGGTTACGATGTTGCCGGATACGGTGAACTGGACGCCGGTGTATTCGCGCCCGGTGGTGAAGTCGCTGATGTCCATGCCGCGGTAGGTCCAAAGGTTGCCTTGGCGTTCGTCGGGCTCACCCAGAAAATGAATCAGCACAGCGGTGTTTTGACGGACGAAGGACTGGATCTGGGCAGGCTGTTTCAGGGTCCAATTGAGCGAGCGGGTCTTGGGAGCGTTGGGTGGCGGCCCTGCGGCTTGAATGGGGGTGCCATCTTCCTCCCAGCGGTTGGTGGTGGATGTGCTGTTTTCCAAGTCGTGGATGACCTCGGATTTATTTTGTGAGTTGGGCCAGAATTCCCGTCGGGTGGTCAGGCGGCCGCGCTCATAGACCAGTTCCTCTTTTTTAATCCCGTTGGATTTGGGCTCGTGATAGGTGACGATCTTGCCATCGTAAGGCAGGTCGTTCAGTTCATAAACCTCGAAGCTGACGCCCAGTTCATTGGTGTAGAGCCGGGGGGGATCAAAGCCTTTCTTGGCCGGGACAACCGCGGGTGGCGGCTGGGCGTCGGCGGTATTCGTGGCGGTGGCGCCGGAAGGCTGGCCGAGATTGGCCGGGGGCGCTTCAGATGGCGTTGTCGCGGCTTCTTCATCCCTTTCACAAGCCGTTGTGAGACAGGCGGCAAGCAGTAGGCAGTGACGGGGATGTACGGAAATCACGGCGTTGCCACGGTTTGGACCTGAGTAACACGGTTGCCTTGAAATGTGAATGCCACAGAGCCTTTGAACTGCTGGCTGGTTTGGGGGTTGATGAAGTTGATGCCCTTATAAACCCAAGCTCCGCCAGCCCCGGAGGCATCGGCTTGGCCAAAGATGGCCACGATTTCATTGCCCGATTTGCCGGTGCAGTGCTGCACGATGTTGGCGGTGGTCCATTTGTGGGTACGGCCTTGGGGTAGTTGAACGACGCCGTTGGCGGTGACTTGTCCGTTGACGTCCCACTCCATCCGGGAAACCTCCTTCCCGTTCTGGAACGTCTGCCTACGCGCCATCTGGCCGCTTTCGTAGCGGCTGCCGGATTCGCCATGGAGCACGCCGTTGACAAACGTCGTCCACTTCATGGGAATGCCGCTGGGATACCATTCCTGATAAACGCCGTTCTTTTTGTTGTCCACCCAAGTCACTTCCCAAGCCTTTTGCTGTTGGGCACCGGGGGTGTCGTACCAGTGCTCCTCCTTGCCCGCGCGCTTGCCGAGATCATAGCGGATCACGCTCTTCTTTTGTCCGTTCTCATACCATTCCCAGTATTCGCCATGGGGAACATTGCTTCTCCAGATGGCTTCCCAGCTGGGTTTTCCGGATTCAAAGAAGCCCTTGGCCTCGCCCTCCTTCAGTCCGGCCTGATAGGTGGTGATGCTCTGGGTCTGGCCGTTTTCGTATTTCCAAATCTCCCTGCCATCCTCCTTACCTTCCTTGAAGGTGACTTGAACCTTGAGTTTGCCGTTCTCGTGCCACTCCTTGTATTCGCCTTCCCATTTGCCTTCCTTGTAGGTACCTTCGCCGGCAAGGGTGCCATCCTCGTACCACCATTTGCTGGGGCCATTCCACCGGCCCGCCTCACAGCGGCTTTCCATTTGGGGATCGCCGTTTTCATGGGACCAGACAACGAGCCCCGTATAGGGAGTTTGTTCGCCTGTCTTTATGATCACGTCGTTGATGATCATGATTTCTCCACCGCTGATTCGTCCGGTGCCATCTCCACCGGCGGGGTTGGCTCCCTTTGGCGTGGAACCATTCCCACCGGATGGGGCGCCGGCGTCATCCTTGCCGCAGCCGGCGGTGAGGAGTGCGGCCACCAAGGTCGCGATGGAGAGGTGGCGGTGATAGGGGAGTCGGGTCATCCTCATACGGTTTAGTTTGACGTTTGCCCGCGCATGGCGGTTACTCAGCGCACGTGGACACCATACGGGCCACTCGGGCAAAAGGCAACCCTCCCCATGCACGGGGGAAAGAAGTTGTAACCGCTCCAGGCAGGAGGGCGTCCAAGGAAGTGAGCGCGGCGTGCTGGCCGCGAAACACAAAAGGGCAAACATGAAAAATATCATCTTGGCAGCAATTTTCACGGTCGCACTCGCGCTGAACGCTTGGGCCGATGGGCAGAGTACACGGCAGGCTCTCCGCGGCGGCAATTACAAGGGTAGTGGTGAGGAAACCCGCAAAAAGTTGGAGGAAACCCAACTGGGCAGCCATAAGGGCCGCAATGAATCCGGTCGCCCCGGTTCGAGTGAGAACAAGGAGTCCGGCCATTCCCAGCAGTCGAGCAGCACATCGACGTCGGAGGAGCGCCCTAAGACTTTTCGCGAGATTTTGATTGAGGAGCTGGAACTGAGCTCCCAGCAGGTCAGCCGCCTCCGGGAAATTGGCAACGAGTGGCGTAACGCCGTGCAGCGGATCAAGGGAAGCAAGGGCTTTGCCGAGCTGGAACACAGCGAAAAGAAGGAGTTATTGCTGGAATGGCGTGCCTACGCCTTGGAGCGCCAGCGAGTTCTGAGCCCGGAGCAATTCTCACAGCTCAAGTCTCTCATTGCCGCCATTCGCAGCATCCGCGGCATGCAACGCCAGCCGAAAGCAGAAACAACCGCAGCTGCTCCGCCCAAGAGCGAAGAAGGTGGCGAGGAAGCCAAAGTTGCTGGGTATGAAAGTAAGGCCCTTGAGTATGAGAAGAAGGCTCACCATTTTCGGGAGAAGGGCAATTTGAAGAAAATGGAAATTTACATGCACTTGGCGAGGATCAAGCGCAATGCAGCGAAAACCGGTGGCAAACATGTGGACTGGAAACGCTACCATCACCTGCTGAAGGAGTTGGAGAATTCCAACGGGGGCAAGGAAGAAGGTAATAAGGGCCACAAGGAAGAGGGCAAAAAAGGCCATAAGGAAGAGGGTCGAAAGTTGAATGAAAAAGAGCACTCGAAAGGGCCGAACTTGGGCATCAACACCTCGAAGGAAAAGCGCCCCACTGGCCCGCGCGGGATTTCCAACAAGAAGGAGTCCGGCCGCCCCAATCAGGAAGAAAAGCAATAGTTTGGGTTGAGAATGCCGGGATGGCCGTGGGATGCCTATCTCGGCTTTTTGGATTAAAGACAATGAATACGATGACCTTGGCTCGATGGCTCGCGATGGTGGGAATGGCGGTGACCGGATGGACTGTTCAGGCGCAATTCACCTTGGGTGGGATCAATGCCACGATGGGCGTGATGAGCACGTTACAGGGCATAGGGACCAACGGCGCGTTGTTGCAGGGAGCAAAGGAACAGGCGAATCGTCGTGCATTGCGTGGAAGGCGGCTGATAGCGAGTCGGTTTCCTTCTTTGAACGCCGAGGAACCTTTGGGCGCAGAGATTGGCCGCCCCGAAATGGGTCGTCCGCCGATGATTAACCTCCTGCCGCCGGAAGGGCAGTTGGGGGGGCAGGAACCCTTGCCGGGCGAAGAGAAGGAACACGGTGGGGAGAATGAGCCTCCTGTGGGCGGGGAAGGTAATGGTGATCCGTTTGAGCCGATGGGGCCACTGCCAAGTGGTGAAGAGGGAATTGAGGAAACGATCATTCTGGATCCCTTTGGGGGCATGCCGCCGGAATTGCTCGGGCCTCCCCCGGAAGGCGAGCCGGAAATTCAGGATCCATTCGCGGGGCCGCTTCCGGGTGAGGGCGGCGAGGTCGACCCTTTTTTGTCCGGCATCCTAGGCGGTGAATTGCCTCCCGCGCTGGAGCCAAACGTGGACGGCCCCATTGATGGGGGCGGAATAATTTTGCCGGTGGACCCGTTTGAAAACATCGGAAAAGGCCCGGCCTTGCCGCCTCCGCCCAAGCCCGAGCTGCCTGTGAACCAAGGCACCGGTGAGGTGGTGGTTTACTGCACGAGTTGGTGTGGATACTGCAAGAAAGCCATCAACTTGCTCAAGAGTCAGGGAGTCCCATTCCGGGAGGTGGATTTGGAGAAAGATCCGACCGGTCCCAAGGAAAAAGATGACAAGCTGGCTGAGGCGGGATTGCCCCCGAGCTCCGGAGTGCCGGTCATCGATTTCAAGGGCCGGGTCATGATCGGCTACAACGAGGGATTGTTGCGCAAGCTTTGCGCCCCGGAAGCCAAATAAAGGTGGCTTTCCAGTTGTTTTTTTGCCAAAAAAATTGTGACCGGCCAGCAATTCCGTGCGTCTCTCAAAATGTGCAAGGCAGTAGCACAACGAAAGAACAGGGCAAAATCATGAAGAATCAACTCCAACGGCAATTCAAACTGGCCGGACTAATGGCTTTCGCGGGCATGAGCGTGGCACTTTGGACGGCCGATCTATTAGCCGCAGACCCCACCGCCCAGTCCGAACCTACGCGGCGCGCCCTGCGCGGCATGCGGCTCTCCGGCCCTCCGCCCACCTATCCTGGGGGCACCCTCCCGGCAAACACGGGTGGAGCTAGGCCGCTTGGAGAATCCCCCGAGCGCCCGAACGCTGGCCGGCCTGAGTTGGAAAACCCCACTGGGCAGGAGCCTAGTCTGCCCACTCAGAGTCCCATCTGGAACCCTTTCCAGCGACCTTCACATCGTGGAGAGAACGGCCAGCCGGCCACCGAGCCGCCTCCCGGTCAAGAGCCACCCATGCCGGAGACACCGGTCGTTGATCCTTTTGAAAGCCCGGAACCCACCACTCAAGGCCCGATGACGCCTCCTCCCGGCCATGCCCCACCCATTCCGGAACCGCCCGAGGTGGATCCATTCGTGAACCAGTCTCCTCCTATTTCTGGTGGACCCGAGGGCGAGTTGCCGCCCGCCTTGGAACCCACCATTGACGGACCCATTGTGGATCCGTTCGAGCCGGCGACGCCGCCTGTGACCACGCCGGAGCCTCCGTCCTCACCTGAGCCTTCCACTCCGGTTGCGGTTACGGAGCCGACGGATCCTTTCGAGGAGCAGGTTGAGCCCCTCAACTCCACCTTGAGTGGGCTTCTGGAGCCCCATACCGAGACAGGTTTGGTGTTGCCCGAGGAGATGTTTGAGGATCCCTTTGAGATATTCATGCAAACTGGCACGACCGATTGGCGCACGGAAACCCTCCGTGCCCTGAAGTGAAACACACAGCCGGAGGGATTCCATGAAACACTTGCGATTGACAATTGTAACGGCGTTGCTGATGGCCATCGTTGCCGCCGACACGTTGGCCGCTCAAGGCCGCTCACTACGCGGTGGCGGATTGATGTCTCGCCGGACTCTCCGGCTTTCCCCGGGAATCACCAAGAACTCGGCCCGTCTAGCCGATCGCAGCGGGGCGGTCATGGAGACATTGGGTGGGAGCGATTCCACCGAGGATGCCGTCAAGCGTGCGCTGGACTGGTTTGTCAAGAAACAGCAGAGAACCGGTCACTGGGAGGAAACCAAATCGCCCATCGCCCACACGGGTCTGGTGATGATGTGCTTCTATAGCTACGGTGCCAGCCACTCGCAGGAGGGGCCCTACAAGGAAACAGTCGCCAAGGCGTTGGAGTGGCTCCTCACGAAAGTGCAGCCCGATGGTCGCATGATGGATGGTGGACGGATGTACGATCAAACCATCGGCACTCTGGCATTGGCCGAGGCTTATGGCGCGTCAAAGGATGAGCGCATCAAGGAGCCGCTGGAAAAGGCGATCAAGTTTATTTGCGAAGCGCAAAACCCGCGAACGGGCGGCTGGCGTTACGCGCCTTACCGCGAGAAGGTGCACGATGGGGATCTTTCCGTTTCCGGATGGGCGATCATGGCGCTGGCCAGTGCGCAGATTTCCGGTGTCGCCGTGCCACAGGATGTGCGCATTGGCGGGTTGAATTTTCTGGATCTTGTGGGTTCCGGCAAGCAGGGTGGCATGTTTGGTTACCGCACCCCGCAACCGAACCCAACCATGACATCCGTGGGGATGTATTCCTACGAGTTGTTCGCGGGCGCTCAACTTGATGATCGGCTGGAGGAGTCCGTGGCCTACATGATGGCCCATCTTCCTGATGAAAAGCAGGAGAATTTTTACTATTGGTACTATGGTACGCTGGCATTAAATCTGTATGGTGGCGATGGGTGGGAGGCATGGAACAGTAGAATGACCCCATTACTTTTGAGAACACAGGAGGAGGATGGGAGTTGGAGCCCCGTGGGCAAGCGTGCCAAGGAGGAAGGCCGCGTGGTCACCACTGCATGGGCAACCCTGAGCTTGGAAGTCTACTATCGCTACACGCCTCTGGGCAGGATTCCGACACAGTCCGCGCGTGGTGTGAACCTCTCTTTGCAGACCAAGCCTGCGGGTGTCCGGACTCATCCCACGCTTCGCGCAACGGCCGGCCGGCCGCAGTGATAATTTAATTTGAATAGGCTCGAATTGATCGCCCTCTAAGCATCACTGCTTGGGGCGATTTTTTTGGTTGCCATCACTCCAACGATGGGCAACCGTCTCCCCCCAGTCACCTAACCAACCTTAGTAACCTTATCCAAACAATGAGCGAAGCCACCCAGGACGCCCCCGCGAAACTCGAAAAAGGCGATCTTCAAGCTGTAGAGAAACTCAAGGAAGCCCACGCCAGTATCCGCAACGAACTTTCCAAGGTCATCGTTGGCCAGCGGGAGGTTGTGGACCAGACGTTGATCTCCATTTTCACACGCAGCCACGCGCTGCTGGTGGGTGTGCCCGGCTTGGCCAAGACGCTGTTGATCTCCACACTCGCGCAGACCTTGGATTTGGGCTTTAAGCGCATCCAATTTACGCCCGACCTGATGCCGACCGACATCACTGGCACGGAGGTCATCTTTCAGGATCCCTCCACCAACGAGCGGCAGTTTAAATTTCTGAAAGGCCCCATCTTCTCGAACATCATTCTGGCGGACGAGATCAACCGGACCCCGCCCAAGACGCAGGCGGCGATGCTCGAGGCCATGCAGGAACGCAAGATTTCGATTGGCGGTGAAGATCATGATTTGCCGGAGCCGTTCTTCGTGCTAGCCACGCAGAACCCCATCGAGCAGGAAGGCACCTATCCACTTCCGGAAGCCCAGCTCGACCGTTTCATGTTCATGATCAAGGTGGAATACCCCGATGCTTCGGAGGAACTGGACATCATGAAGATGGTAACCGGCACCGCGTCGGCCACGCCTTCCGCCGTGCTGAATGCCGATGACATTGTGCAGTTGCAGCAGACGGTTCGCAAGATGCCGGTATCTGATCATGTGCTCGAATACGCGCGCAAGATCGTCCGCGTCACCCGCGTGAAGACCGATGAGGCGCTGGATGTCTGCAAGGAAATGCTCACTTGGGGTGCCGGACCTCGCGCGGGTCTCAACCTCATCATGGCTGCCAAGGCGCGCGCGATGCTGCAGGGACAGGTACACGTGAGCTGTGAGGATGTCGCCTCCGTGGCTCACCCCGTGATGCGTCACCGCATAATCCCCAACTTCTCCGCGCAGTCCGAGGGAATCACATCCGATGACATTGTCGACCGCATCCTCGAGGCCGTGCCCCAGGACGAAAAGCTGAGCTAAACGCGCCCACCACGCTGTCCGGCTGCTGCGTCCCATGAAACAGGAACAAATCGAGGCTCTTCTTGATCCCGAGGCGATATCCCGCGCCGAGGCCCTGGGTTTGCACGCGCGGTACGTGGTGGAAGGCTACATGGCCGGCGAGCACAAGTCTCCTTATCGCGGCTTTGCCATCGAGTTTGCCCAGCACCGGGAATACGCCCCCGGTGATGACACCCGCCACTTGGACTGGAAGGTGTTGGGCCGCACCGATCGTTACTACATCAAGCAGTACGAGCAGGAAACCAACTATATCGCTAACATCCTCCTCGATGGCAGCGAATCCATGCAGTACGGCTCCGGCAAGTACACCAAGCTGCAGTATGGCAAGATGATGGCTGCTTGTCTTTCATACCTCATCCTTCACCAGCGGGATGCGGTTGCCCTCGGCATTTTTGACGAGAACATGCGCGACTACGCGCCGCGCAGCGACAGCAAGGGTACCATCTACCAGATC
>CEVA01242966.1_pt1 | contig 19817 bp, 24 predicted proteins | sample 361521 | NCBI WGS metagenome assembly CEVA01 (sample SAMEA2622823, study PRJEB7988) | marine metagenome | isolation source: saline water (ENVO:00002010), including
GTTTTTCAGCCTTGGCTTCTTCCTTTGGTTTTTCAGCCTTGGCTTTTTCCTTTGGTTTTTCTTCAGCTACAGGTGATTTGTAGTTTGTGTTTTTAAAGAATCTGTATCTCAGTATACCTTCACTATCTTTGAGAAAGGTCTCAATCTCTCTTTTCGTTTTTTGTTTAATGTTAATTACAAAAAAAGTGTAATCACCATCTCTGAACTTGTTAATAGTGTATGCCATTCTCCTGATACCCCAAGGATCTTTTGTTGTGATTTTATCCTTATTTTCTTTGATTATTTTTTCTATATCTTTAATCAAATTTTTATTTGCATCACTGTTTTCAGGACTTAAAATCAGTGCTAATTCATAAGAACGTACTTCGACACTACGTTCCGGAAATTTATAAGACATTTTTATCCTCCTTATGGTCTAATGATCTGCAATTGCAGACAAAAAGGTTCAGCTATTATATATTATTAATCTAATATTTGATTGATAATTATTGCTGCCGCTGACGAGACACTCAAGCTTTCTATGTTTTTTGTTTTAATTGTGACTTTTTTACTTTCTTTTAGCCATCTTTCGGGAATACCTTTAGATTCATGTCCAAAAACAAATGCATTTTTTGATTTTTTTATTTTTATTGTCTTTATATTTGCTCCATTGTGGGCTACTGCTGTAAGAATTTCATGATCACAAAGCATTTCAAGATTTTTATCATTTATTCTGCAGTAATTAATTCCAAATGAAGATCCAGCTGAAGATCTAAGAACAAGCAGATTATATGGATCAGGTGCTTCTTTTACAAAAATGAAATCATTAATGTCGTGACCACGGCTTGTTCTTATTATCGATCCAATATTTGTAGGATCTTGAGAAAACAATATAACTATATTTTTTTTATAAGATATTTTTTTTCTTGCTGGATAGCTTCCTATTCCTATTATTGGTTCTAGCCTTGGAAGAAGCATGTGTTTTTTTATTATTTCTTTTTCTGACACGAAGATTTTTTCTTGATGTTTTTTATTAATTTTTTCAAAATACTCTTCAGTTGTCAGTATGTTTGGTTTCCAACCTCTATTAATTGCAGCATCTAACAATCTTAAACCTTCAGTTCTCACTATGTATTCTTTTTTTCTTTTCTGTTCATTTTTAAACGGTCTGAACGTTTTTAAAAAAGGATTTTTGATTGATGTAATTTTGTTTTTCAGTTGTTAGATTTCCAATTGTTTTTTTCTTTTTTCAATTAATAATTCAATTCTTTTTACTGTTGATTTTTTTATTTTTTTAGCAATAGACAAACTATTTCCATCTAGTTTTTCAGCAAGTGTTATATTGCCATCTTTTAATGCATAGAGAGCTGCAATTTTTTTAAATCTAGACGCATATTCCTGTGTGATGAAAGGTGCTATTTGAATTAAAATTTTCTTCATTTGGTATGTATCAGAGTCTATATTTTTCTCCAATACATCCAGGCATTTTTTTATTTCATTGTTAAACTTTTCTATTTTCGACATCAAGAATATTATTCTTCTTTCTTTTCTTCTTCCTGCTCGTCCTCTACAGACATTACAGTTATTTCAGCATCTGATAATATTATTTGAAGATGTTCAATTTCACTTTTGATTTTATCCTCATCATGATCCATTGCCCTTTGCAGATTCGCTATTGCCGTTCTTAATGAGGTTTTCATTTCCTTTCCAATGAATTTTTTTCTGTCTCTTATGAATGCTTCTGCTTCATATATCAAAGCATTTGCTTCTGAAGTTTCACCTATTTCATTTTCTTTTTGAGATGTTCTAACGCCTATTTCTAACTGAGACTCTCTGACCTCTTCTGGACTTAATCTTTTTTGACTTGTTTTAAATGAAACTGATTTTGCTTTTTTGGAAGCTCTGTCTTTTGCTGTTACTTTGACGATTCCATTAATGTCATAATCGAATAAAACATCAACAAGTGCTTTTCCTGCATCTTGGGAATCTATTCCAGAAAAAACAAAGTCTCCAAGTTTCGGGTTCTTGGAGGCAACTTCTTGTTCACCTTGAAAGATTGTTATCTGAGCTTCTGTTTGCATGTCTTGTGTCGTAACATAAGGTTTCTTTTTTGAGCAAGGTATAGCTGTGTTCCTGGGTATAACGACTGAAAATTTACCATCTTTAACTTCGATTCCAAGTGAATGCGGGGCAACATCGACTATCACCATTTCTTCCAATTTGCCTCTTTTAACACCAGCTTGAATTGCAGCACCTAAAGCAACTGATTGCTCTGGATCAACTTTGTGATCCAGTGTGCTTCCTACAAGATCTTCTACAAATTGTTTTACTTTAGGAATCCTTGTGGTTCCGCCAACAAGAAGAATGGAATCTAGGTCTTTGTAGCTTAGCTTGGCATCTTTCATAGATTGCTCTAAGGGTTTTTTGGTTCTTTGGACCAATGGTTCGATAATATCTTCTAGCTGATTTCTGGTAAGTGTTGCCTTAAGGTGTTTGGGTTCTTCTGATTCAGTGTATATAAAAGGAAGATTTATTGTCGTTTCAAGATGTTCTGAAAGGTCTTTTTTTGCATTTTCAGCGGCATCTTTCAATCTTTGCTGAATTACTCTTTTTTGAATTTCGTCAATTTCTTTTCCTTCCAGGTCAACTTTTTCATTTTTTTGGAAATTTTCTTTTAGCCAGTCAGCAATCGCCCAATCCATATCGTCTCCACCAAGCTGAACATCACCATTTGTAGCAAGAACTCTAAAGGCACCTTCTCTAGACTTTATTATCGAGACATCGAAAGTTCCACCTCCAAAGTCGTAAACCATGATGGTATCTTTAGATTCCATGTTTAAGCCGTAAGCAAGAGCGGCAGCAGTTGGCTCGTTAAGTATTCTTTCAACAACAAATCCAGCTATCTCACCAGCATCTTTAACGGCTTGTCTTTGAGCATCACTAAAGTAAGCAGGTACAGTTATGACTGCCTCTTCAACAATTTCACCAAGATGCTCTTCGGCATCTAGTTTCAATCTTTTGATTATTGCTCCAGCTATTTCTTGAGGTGTGAATTGTTCTTTTCCTAAAGTTATAGTTTTATCTTCACCAAGTATTCTTTTTATAGAAGCTACTGTTCTGTCGGGAAATGCTATCGATTGGTTTTTGGCAGCTTCACCAACTAGCAAATCACCAGTTTCAGACATTCCAACAACACTTGGTGTTAAAAGAGAATCTCTTGCGTTAGGGATTAGCTTTGGGGTGTCTTTATCCATATAGCCAATCAAACTATTTGTTGTTCCAAAATCAATACCTAATATATTCATAATAATTCTCCTATTCTTCTATTATAGATTTTCGATTATGAAACAAGGCTATTTGTTTTGTTTAAAAATGCCTGTTTTTTGATTGTTTTTAGAGGATTTTTAAATAAATCTTAATTTTTTCCTATTGAAACTTCCGAAGCTCTTATTACTTTGCCTTCGTATTCCCAGCCTGATTGATATACTTGAATAATTTTTCCTTTAGGTCCATCTGCAGTTCCTAAAGCTATATGTTTATTTGGATCAAAAAGATCACCAGGCTTTGGAGTTATTGATGAAAATCCAAGTTTGGCTAGCTGTTTTTCAAATAATTTTGTCACATCTTCTATACCGGATAGAACTTCCTTATTTTTTTCTGTTTTTTTAAGGTAATCTTCAGCCCTTTGTAATGCATCTACTACAACAAGCATAGGTTTTACAGAATCTCTTTTTACTTTTTTCTTTTCAATTTCTTCAAGCTCACCTTTCCAAGAGTTTAAAAATGATTTAAATTCATGAACTTTTTCTGATAGGTGGGAAACTCCTTTTGCACCTTCGAATGCTTCAAATCTTGTAATTTCATCTTTGATTTTATTGAGCGACATGCGTAAATCGTTTATCTCTTGCATTAAGGGCTCAACAACAACTCCAATGTTTAATGGGTTTTCTTCAACATCTTGCCATCCTTTTAGGTGAACTTCTTGGTTTTGGCTCATTAGAATCAATTGTAATCAACTAAATTCAATTTCAAGTGTAATATTAATAAAAATGTCAAAACTGATTGTTGTTACCGGCCCTTCAGGAGTAGGCAAAACAACATTAGGTAAATTTTTAATTCAAAATCTTAAATTAAAAAAAATCATTACGTGTACTACTCGAAAAATGAGAATGAGTGAGAAAAATGGTGTTGATTATGTTTTTTTCTCAAGATTGGAATTTAATAAATTAATAAAAGAGGATAAGTTTGCCGAATATGCAAACGTTTACGGAAACCTCTATGGAATATTAAAAAATGATATTTATGGATCTTTAAAAACATCTCATTCTTTGGTTATTGTTGATGTGCAAGGTGCAGAAAATATTAAAAAGATGATAAAAAAAGATCTTTTTGTTGTATTTTTATTGCCTCCATCAAAACGAGAAATATCCGAGAGGATATCGAAAAGGAATCAAGATTCAAATGCAAGCCATAAGAAACGAATCGATTTTCTGGAAAAAGAAATCTTATGGTCTTCTAATGCAGACATTGAAGTCATCAATGATGATTTAGAGAAATGCAAAAAGGAATTAGGGAAAGCGGTTAATTCATTCTTGAATTCAAGTGAGTCACAAAAACAAGAAGCTTCGTAGTAGAATGGATAACCTTATGAGCGAAGAGAAACCAAGATATGAAGACATTATTGGTAGTGATAATATGAAAGGTATTGTTGCTATTGAAGACTTATTAAAAATTTATCCAAATCGTTATGTAGTAACTGAGATTGTTGCAAAAAGAGCTAATGATCTTGAGTCAAGGCTTGATTTGCCAAGAGTAGATTTAGGTGACAGGGAATTGCAGGAGGTTGGATATGTTCAAGTTGCAATTGCTGAATTTTTATCTGGTCAAATTAAACCAAAAATACCTGATGAAGCTTTTGTTCCTAGGAATCAATTCCCTGAAGATTACGAAAAAATTCCTTCAAACGAAATTTAACTTTTTTTATATATGAAGGTCTTGATTGGCGTTACTGGTAGTATAGCATCGTACAGAACTCCTGAATTACTAAAACGTCTTATAGCTATGGACATTGATGTTGAGGTTGTTTTAACCAGAGGTGCAGAAAAATTCATTGGAGCAGCATCTTTTGAGGGTTTGATTGGCAAGAAAGTGCATTCAAGTCTTTGGGAAGATCCTATGGCGCATATACATCTTGAAAGATCTTGTGATTTGGTTATTGTTTGCCCTGCGACTGCTCATTTAATTTCGAAATTGAATTCAGGATTAGCTGATGATCTTCTTACAAGTATTTTGCTAGCAAAAACAAACAATGTCCTCCTTGTTCCTGCGATGAATACAAATATGTGGAAAAATTCATTGATAATTAAAAATGTTCAAGATTTAGAAAAAAAAGGTTTTTCATTTTTGAATCCTGACAAAGGCCTTTTGGCTTGTGGTGAATACGGAGTTGGAAGATTGCCTCAAATTGATATGATTTTTTATGAAATTCTTTTTCATTTGGAAAAAAAATCTTTTAAAAATAAAAAAGTTTTGGTTACTGCTGGGCCTACACGAGAATTTATTGACGATGTTAGGTTTTTGTCAAATCCTTCAAGTGGAAAAATGGGATTTTCACTTGCCTTGAACGCTTGGATAAAAGGAGCTGAGGTAACTTTAGTTGCTGGCCCTGGTACCCCTGATTCGCCAGATGGTATTCATAGAATTGATGTTGAATCTGCAGAAGAGATGAAAAATGCAATTGATGATGTATATGATTATGGTTTTTTCACTGCAGCTGTAACAGATTTTTCTTTAGGTGTTAGGAGGAAAGGGAAACCGTCAAAAGAGGATTGGCTTAAAGGCGGAATTGCATTAGAGAAAAATCCTGACGTTCTTTATAGCAATATAGCTAAATTTAATAAAATAATTGGTTTTTCGGTTTATTCTCAAGGTACTTCTTTGGATGCTGCAAAAAAGGTTTTCAAAAAAGGAGCTGATTATGTTGTTACAAACAATGTTGCAAATTGCTTCGGCCATAATGATACGGATGTTGAGCTTTTTGATAATGAATTAAACTCGACAGAATTTAAGGAAATGGATAAAATATCTTTAGGCAGAAAAATATTAGATATTATTGGAGATGAAAATGATTAAAAAAATTATATTATTGTTATTTGTTTTTTCTAATTGTTTTGTTCTTTTTTCTCAGGAAGAAGGCAAGGTAATCGGGAACATAGGGAAGGGAGAAAGCAAGAGACCTATATATTTTGAAGATTTAAGTTTTAACATTTACACGGAGTCACAGTTGTACTACCAGCAGGGAAGATCTCCATTAACTGGTAGCCTTTTAGACGTTATAACTTGGAAGGTTTTTGAGATTGAATATCAATCTCGCAATTTTGAATTTGAAAGTATTGATATTGAGCTTGATAATTATTTATTTGGTGATCAAGAGAGAGCAAAAGCTTTTAGCTATTACTCTGAAGTTTTTGGATCCAAGATCGTTAAGGATGTTACAAGATCTAAATTAATAACTAGAAAAATGCAAGAGATTCTTCGCTCCGAGCTCTTGGAGATTAATGATAAGAATCCTACAGAACAGGATTTATTAGATTTTTATGTGCAATATCAAAAGGATGCATTTACGGTTCCTACATCTTATCGTTTGGGGATGATTGAACTTCAAGATCCTTCAGAGTCTAAAGAGGTGGAAGAAAAACTTTTAAATGGTGAGTCTTTTGAGGATATTGCTTCTGCTCATTCTGAACATTTTGATTCTGCTAGAAATGGTGGGAATTTAGGTCAAGATATGACAGAGGCATCAATTATGTCACAGTTAAGTTTTGCTGCAGATCAAATATTAGAAGCCGAAGAGGGTTCTTGGGTTGGTCCTATTTCTGTATCTGCATCACTGGGACAGGATTTTTTTTATTTTTTTAAAATTCTTAAAGTGGAACAGGGTTACGAACAATCTTTTGAAGATGTAAGAGAGACAATACTTGCTGAATTGACGTATGTAGAAGCAGAACCTCTTTTGATGGAATGGGTTATAGAAAAATTGCTTTTTCATGGTGTTGAATTTGAATATGCCCTTTATGAAGAAATTTACAAAGAAGCCTTGCCTCAAGCTACATCTGAATTAGAGCTAGCTGAAATGTTAAATCCTGAAGGTGAATAGCTGTAACAAGATATTACAAAGTATTTATTACCTCAGATTTTTTTAGTCTGAAGTCTTGGACTTACTCTTTTGAAGGAGAGATAAAAGTGGGAACCTGGGTTTCAGTCGATGGTTATGGAAATTCAAAAAATAAAAAAGAAATATGGGGTTTAGTTGTTTCTGAGACACAGCCTTTTAAGGCTTGTAAAAAAATATTGAATATTGGGCCAAGAATGAGAAAGAGCAGATATGATTTTTTTCAAGATTGTTTAGATTGTTTCATTCCTCCTGGTCCAATTTTAAAAATTTTAATGCCTGGCAGGGCTCCAATTGAGCCCAACACTCTTAAGGCGTCACAAATTTTAAATGTTTTTCCAAATTTGAAGACTTTAAAAAGGTACGGTTTCCAGGCAACAACAAAATCAAACAAGAGCTTGAAGGCTATTGCAAACGGCGAAAAAGTGAATGTTTTTGGGCTTGTAGATTCGATTGGTTTTCCTTTCTCGAATCTTACTAAGATTAATATTTTTGAAGAAGGGCATCCTGATTACAGAAGTTTTTATAAAAAAAATCGATATTCATGGTTCAGAGATTCTGCAACCTTAATCAAGAGGTACCAATTTTTTTCTAATTGTGAGATTGAGTGGCATGCTAATTTAATTGCTCCTTCAGTTGGTTGTTATTTGGAAAAATTGAAAAATTCTGACTATAGTCAATTTTTAAGTCCGGTTGTTGGGTTTGGGGATGAAGGCATTACAGGTTTCGGAAAAGAGTTAAAAGCGTTTTTTGAAAAAGGTCAAAAAATTTGTATATTATTGCCTTCAAAAGGTACAGGTAGCCTTTTTTGTAAATCTTGTAAGAAGAATATTAGATGTCAGATTTGTGACAAGGTGCTAGTTTTATCTAAGAATGAATTAAAGTGTATTCAATGTAATCAAGAATGGCCGAAAGTTAAAAAATGTAATGAATGTAATTCATGGCTTATTGCTCTTAGGCAAGGAGTAGATCACTTCAAAGAGTGGTTGCTAAAAAAAGGTTTTTCTGATTTTGAGATTGAAATTGTTACTTCAAGTCAAAATGAAAAACAGTTAAAAGATTCTTTGGCTAGATTCAAAAAAGGCTTGTCAAAGGTTTTATTGACTACTAATTTTGAAATTGCAAGAGAGAGTCATGGTCAAAAAGTTTTATGGATTCCTTATTTGAAATATTTTTTTATTGATGATGATTTTCGTTCTTATGAAAATGGTTGGTGGAGAATGAATGCTTTGAATAGTTTTTCCAGCAAGAACGATATTCGTTTGTTATTTGGTTTTTCTGGTGAAAGAATTCCACCTGTAGATTGTTTTTTGCAACGTAGTTTTTCTGATTTCTACAGGCAAGAAATAGAAATAAGGAAGCAGTTCGACTATCCTCCTTTTGGCGAAATTTTAATGATTATTAGCAATCGAAAAATATCAAATTTTATTTATAAAGGTGAAAACATAGATGATATTGCAAGTGATTTGCGTTACCTAAGAGCGTTTGATGGCAAGGGTAAAGAATCTACACATTACGCTTATGTGTTTCAAGCTGCAAAAATCAATCAAGATTTTAAAAAGTTTATAAAAAATTTTGTTTTGGAAAATGAAAATATTAGAATTTATTATGAGCAAAAATTATGAATTTAAAAAAAATACCTAAAGATATTGCTTTTTTGACCAAAGCTTGCATGCCGGTTAGAAAGAGGATCAAAAACAATGTGATTGCAAAAATGAAATGTATCCTGGTTGAAAATGACGGTGTGGGGCTTGCAGCTCCTCAGGTCGGACTTGACTCTAGATTGATTTTATGTAAGGAGAGTCCTGAATCAGAAAACATTCATGTAATGTTGAATCCGGTAATAGAAGAAAAAGAAGGCTTGGAGATTGATGCTGAAGGTTGCTTGTCTATTCCTGATTTAGCAGTCGATGTTCCAAGGCAAACAAGGATTAAGGTAACTTACAGTGACGAAAATTTAAATGAAAAAAATATAGTTGCTGAAGGTTATTTTGCTAGAGTCTTACAGCATGAAATCGATCATTTAGACGGAATATTAATTATCGATAGAGGCTTGGATAATGGTTTTTTTTACAAAGGTAAACAGCTATCTAAAAACGAGGTTGATAAGAAATTTTTAAAATAGGTTTTGCTGGATCTGACAATCTTGCCGTGCAGGTTTTGAAGAGTTTGGATATTGATCCTGATTGGATACTAACTAAACCAGATTCAAAAAGCGGTAGAGGTTTAAAGGTGAATAGTAACCCTGTTATGGATTATGCCATAAGTCAAAATTATAAATACTATACCTCTGTGAAAAAAGTTACAAATGTCGATTTATTGTTAGTTGTTTCTTACGGTAATATCATCCCTGATCAAATGTTGGATTATAAATTTGGATGTTTAAATCTCCATCCTTCTTTTCTTCCAAGGTATAGAGGTGCAACACCTATACAGAGAGCAATCATGTCAGGGGACAAGAAAGTCGGTGTTTCATGGATCAAATTGACAAGTAATCTTGATGCTGGGCCTATATTGTGTCAAGCTGAAGTTTTAGTTGATTATCAAGATAAAAATGAAAATTATGATTCTGTAAAAACCAAAATTGCTAAATCAGGTAGTGTTTTAATCAACAAGCATTTAAATGAATATGTTAATTCAGAATTAAAATTAAAAGAGCAATCTGGAAAGATAACTTGGGCTAATCGAATCACAAAAGAGGAAAGGGTGGTTGATTTAAAAAAAAATGCAAAGCAATGTAATAATTTAATCAAAGCTTTAGACCCTTATCCAGGCGCTAGGTGCAGGTTTGAGCATGAATGGGTTACATTTAAAAAAAGTTCTTTCTCTATGGTCCAAGATATCAACCCTGGTGAAGTTGCGCTAGAGGGAGATTCATTAGTTGTAGGAACTTCAGAAGGTGTTTTATTGGTTGATGTTATCACCCCCCAAGGAAAAAGACCCATGTCGGGAAAGGATTTTTTAAATAGTAGGCCCAATGCAAAATTTAGCTGAAGTTAAGATAATAAAAGAGCTCTTTAGGGAACATCAATTTAGATTTTATAAAGGTTTGCTTGCTGGTAAAAGGGTTTTCGTTTGGGCTGTAAGGAGCCCTGATTTTTCTTGGAGGTCTGCGGAAAAGAGTTTTCGCGAACTTTTAGATAAAAGCATTCCTAATATATTAACATTAAGACATTTTGCTTCTTACAGGGGAGAATATAGGTTTGTTATAGATGGCATAAGTGAATTTAAAACTTTAAAATCATGGATTAATTCAAAGCCTTCTTATTCTGAAAAATTAAAAATTTGCTCTTCTGTCCTTCGTTCGTTAATGGGTCTTCACAGTCAGGGTTTTACTCATTGTTGGATTAATGAAGATTCATTTATTGTCGATTCCGAAGGCAATGCACGCATGATTGATTTTCCAATTAAGAATATGTATTATTCTTCAGTTTTAAAAAAAGATCAAATAAAAAATGATAGCTTATTTGGTTTGCCTCCAGGAGACAAAATTGGACAAAAGATATTTGACACAAAAAATATTGCACTTTTAATTATAAGAATTTTGACTGGATCCGTCCCTCCTTTAATTGGCGGAAAATTTTTGCTTCCAAGGAGTTTGAATCGTGATTTTTCTGGTTCCTTGAAGAGAATATTAAATGAAAATAGTGAGGATGTTTTGCAAAGCATTCCTGTTCTTATTGGCAGGATTGAAATGATGAACGAAGAAGAAGACTCTTTGAAAAAAGGAAGTTTGTTTAATTATTTTTCTATTTTTAGCCGTAAGTATTTAGAACCTTTTTCTCGTATATTGTTGACTATAGCAAGCATATGGGCTTCTTTTGAGATTCTTTATTTACTCGGTTTCAGTCAGATTGATTCAAGGATTCCAAATGTAATTGGTCAAACTGAATCAATTGGTTTTTCAAAATTAAAATCAAAAGGATTTGATGTTAATGTAGTTGGTTTTGAGGATAAAAGTAATTTTGATAAAGGTTTAATTGCGCGCACAGACCCAACAGTGGGATCAAGTTTAAAAAAGGGTCAATTGGTTAATGTTTGGATAAGTTCAGGTTATTTTGAAAATATCATTCCAGATTTTATTGATTTCAATTTCAATGATTATGTTTCTGAGTTGATTAAGAGCAATATATGGCCATCAAGAATTAAAAGCATTCAAAGCAGTCAGAATTTAGATTGGGAAATAGCATCTTTGGATCCAGCTCCTGGATCGAAATTAAAACAAGGTGATGACATTGTTTTGAACATTTATTTTCTAGAAGATACTAGCTTGTTTAAATTTCCAGATTTTAAAAATTTAAATATAAGTAATTCTTTGCAGCTGCTTAAGGGTGAAAATTTTGAAATTAATGGAGCTGTTAGGACAAAGCGTTACCTTGAAGATGATATCAATCAGCAAAAAATAATATATCAATTTCCAGAACATCAAAATATGTTGCCCACACTTTTAGATAACGATCTTTTGTTCATCGTCAAAGAGTCTAAAAATTGGAGTTTTGACATGGGTGAATTGCCCCCTTGGGTCAATGATGGAGGTATTGAAATCGTTGTAAAATATGGTTCTGAAATGGAAATTTGGAATGAGGTGATAACAAGAGGTCTAAAAAAGGTTTCTTTTCAAGCAAGAATGAATAATATATTATCGGATAACAAAAAACCAGTTTCCATCATTATTAGCCAGGATGGCAAATTGGCTTGGAGCTCTCAATTTGAATGAAAATAGCACCTTCGATTTTAGGCTGTAGTTATTTGAATTTAGGTGAGCAGGTTCTTTCTGCAATTGAAGGTGGTGCTGAATGGATTCATGTTGATGTAATGGATGGAAATTTTGTGCCAAATATCAGCATTGGGATTCCAATTGTTGAATCTTTAAGTAATATTGATTGTTTTCAAGATGTTCATCTAATGATCAACTCCCCAGGTAAATATATTCAGAAATTTATTGATGCTGGAGCTAATGCAGTTTCTTTTCATTATGAGGCAACAAAAAATATTGAGGATAATTTAAATTTGATATCTTCAAATTCATGCCTTGCGGGCTTGGCAATCAATCCTGACACTGAGTTGAATGTGCTTTATCCATATTTAAATAAGGTTGACTATATTGTAATGATGTCAGTTTTCCCCGGATTTGGTGGGCAGAAATTTATCAATTCAACACCAGATAGGATTTCTCAATTGAGTTTATATAGAAAAGAAAAAGGCTTAAAGTTTGAAATTCAAGTTGATGGTGGCGTCACTCGAGATAATGCAAAAATGTTACATCATGCTGGAGCAGACATACTTGTTTCTGGTTCAGGTGTTTTTAACGATTGTTATTCTCCTGCTGATTCTGTCTTAAAGATAAAGAAGGAATGTTCATGAAGAATTTTACTAGTGAATCTGTTACAGAGGGGCATCCCGATAAGCTTGCTGATAAAATTTCAGATAGTTTTTTAGATTTAACTTTATCTTTGGCAGGTGATAAGAAAGATGTAAAGGCAGCTATTGAAACAATGCTTACGGGAAGCAAGGTTGTTGTTGCTGGCGAAATTTCTCGTCATCTTGTGGATGATGTCAAAAAACAGTCTGAAAAAATAGTTCATAATGTTTTAAATGAAGTTGGTTACACGAAAGATTCTTTGCAAAAAAATATTATTGATATTGAGATTGTTGATGAGCTGAAGCCTCAGTCCTCTGAGCTTGCAAGGGCTCATGAGGAAAGTGATGATGGAAGTGAGCTTTCAGGTGATCAGGGCATGATGCATGGTTTTGCTTGTTTACAAACACCTGTGCTTATGCCTGCTGCTATATCATGGGCGCATGATTTGGCAAAAAGGTTAACAGAGGTTCGCAAAAATAAAACTTTACCTTATTTAAGGCCTGATGGAAAAAGTCAAGTTACTGTCTCTTATAGAAACAAAAAACCATTTGTTCATTCAGTTGTCTTAAGCACACAGCACGATGAAAGTGTTTCATTAGGAGATTTAAGAGAAGATCTAAAAGAGAAAGTTGTAGTTGATGTTTTAGGTGATTTTTTGACAAATCAAAGTAAATTTTATATACAGACATCTGGAACATGGCATGAAGGTGGTCCTATTGTTGACACCGGATTAACTGGTAGAAAAATAACAGTAGATACCTATGGGGGGTATATACCAAATGGTGGTGGAGCTTTTAGTGGCAAAGATCCAAGCAAGGTTGATCGTTCAGGTGCTTATTACGCTAGATTTGCTGCAATTCAAGCTTTGAAGGAATTTAAGAATCAAGGTGTCTCTGAAGTTGAGATTCAAGTAGCGTATGCTATTCATAAACCAACACCTATTTCTGTAGATGTGAAAACAGATCGATCTGATTTAGATCCTGAAATAGAGGATTATGTAAAATCTTTGAGATGGGATTTAGCTTACATAAATCAAAAATTAGATTTGTGGAATTGTCGATATGAGCCACTATCTTCCTATGGTCATTTCGGTCGAGAAGATTTGAATTTATCTTGGGAAGACTATTGAGTTCAGTAAGTAAAAAAATTAATCTTGATGCTGTTTCTGGTATAGATGTTTTTCCAGAGGTTAAAGAAAGGATACTTTTGTCGCTTGGAAGACAAGCTCCAATAAATACATCCTCTAGACATCTAGCAGGACAAAATATTTCTGCAGTTTTGGATGGTTGTACTTCAACTGTGCTTCAATCTTTAGGTTCTGGTTTTAAAAATGGAATTTGGACAAGTTCGGCTACAGAGGCCCATCACCTTATTGCACATTCAATCAATCCCAGAAAGATCATTGTTCCAAGAGGTTCACGTTTAAGCTTAATTAATTCAGCTAAAATTATTTCCAAAAGATGTAAATGTGAAATTATTCAGCCAAAGTTTAATCCTTTGAATGGTTTTGATTTAGATGTTTTAAAAGATGTAAATGAAAAAGATGTTCTTTTTATGGATTCTTCTTTGGCTGAGATTGGTTTTGTTTACGACTTGAATTTTTTTAATTCTGTTTTGCAGGAAGCCAAAATTAAAGTTCTTATGGATGTTTCATCTTCTTTTGGCTGGAGAGAATTAAAAGATAAACTGTTTTTTTCAGATTGGGTTACTTGTTCTTTTTATAGGTTTGGAGGACCTGCTGGTGTTGGTTTTTTAGCCTCAAAAATCGATGACATGAAACCTTTGTTTCATGGTGTTGAGCAAGAAGGTTTAAGAGGTGGGAACATTCCTTTAAGCTTGATAGAAGGCGCTGCTTATTCGATGGAATTCTTTAAAGGGAGATTTTTGAAAGCCACATTATCAGGCTGGAAGGAAACGGTTTGCAAGTTAGCAACCTTTATTGAAAATGAATTTAAAACTAACCAGTTTAAATTTGACAACCATTTGCCTCATGTTATTTCATCACATGTTAAAAATGTTGATCTTGATGCTTTCAGGATGAACCTTTCTGTTGAAGGTGTTTTTATTGGCACAGGCCCAGCTTGTGTGTCTGGAGCAGGAAAAAAAAGTCAAATTTTGGAAGATATGAATATTAATGATGGTCAAAATTTATTAATTTCTCCTGATCTGAATTTAAAAGATCGAGATCTAGAAAACCTATATGAAAAATTAATCAAAGCTTGGTTTGATGCAAAAATAAAATGACAATTCCAATACACATACACAAATTGGACACAAGAGGGTTTCTTTGTCCTATACCTATTATTAAATTAAAAAAACTTGTTGATGGTTTAGATATAGAAGATGGCGGAAAACAGATAATTAAACTTTATTCTGATGATCCTGTTTCGGATGTTGATGTACGAGCATGGTGCTTGGATAATGGCCAAGAGCTTGGAGGTTTGGAAAAAAAGGGAAAGGATTTTATTTTTAAGATAATAGTGAGAATTTGATGAAACTTTCCTTCTTTTAGATTAGTATAGTACTTAACACTTCGGTCAAATGAGGGCTAGGCCAAGTGTTTTACCTAGTTTTACCTGGGTGGGGAGAGCCTTCGGCTCTCCCTTTTTTTATTATTGATTTTCAAAACCGAAATGATTCCTATAGGAAAACCAACCCAAAGTGTTGTCAGTCTAGTTAGAAAGGTTCCACTGTTTGCAACTTCTTCTTCAAAGCCTGACAGCATTAGAAGGTTTGTTAATGTTAATTCAGTTGCACCAAGGCCTCCAGGTATGAATGACAATGCGCCAGCTAGCATTGAGGTTGAGTAAAACCTAGTGAGAGCTGTTATTTTTTCAATTAATGAAACATCTGTGTTGCTATTTTGAAATATTGAAAAATTGGGAAATATTGCTTCCAAGCATAAAAAACATGTTATCCCTTCTAAAACCCATGCAAACCAGCCCCACAATAAAAGCTGAGGGATATTTTTTTTTAACAGCTTTAGTGTTTCCAGAAAGGTCTTAACGAATTCCTTTCTTTCTTTTTTAGGTACTGACTTGGAAGCAATTTTGTTTACTAGTGATTTGGCAATAATGTATAAAAGCAGCATTGTAATCACTCCAAAAATCCATGATATTAAAATTAGTTCTATTGAGTTTTGATAAAGATATTGTTTATTTTTTAAAACCATGTAAATAAAAATAGGAAAGCACAACATTGTTACACCAGCAACATCACTTGTTCTTTCTATCCAAATGATAGGCAAACTTTTTCTTGCAGGTATTTTTGTTAAATCGTATAAATGCAGGCTTTTTGCAATTTCACCAATTTTTCCTGGTGTAAATGTGTAAAAAAAACCTGAAAAAAAAGATAAAAATGATTTTGAAATTTTGATATTTTCCCCACTTTTATTTAAAAGCCAATGCCACCTTAAGGCTCTTAAGATATAGTTCAGAAAAGCAAAAAAAATACCAAATAAAATAAGGTTTATATTGAAGGTTTCAATTTGTTGAATGTTTTTTAAATCTGAATTAAAAATCCAAACACCATATAGTGTTATAGCTATTGCAGTACATTTCCAGACTAGTTTAATTTTATTCATATATTGCGTATGCAATCCTTGAACCTTGACCATGAGACCATCTTGTTGGCTCTGGTAGCTTGGGATGTTTTTCGTATTCAACCTTTATAACAACTTTTCTCGATATTTTTAGAGATCTTTTTATTGTGTTTTCGGTTGGCCAGCTTTTTAATGCAACTTCGCGCAAAGGCATCATATCGTCAGATTTGAATTGGGGTTTTACAAACATTGGAGAAAAACAAACAGCATCAAAATTATCTTTTGAATTTTTAATATATGTTTCATTGTCAATGCATTTTGTTTTTATGTTCAAGGCAGCCTTTCTTATGAATTTAGGGTATTCTTTATTTTTATTAGTTTTTTTTAGCCCCTCAGAAGTTATAAGATGTATAAATTTATCTTTCTCAAGGCCAATCACATTCGCTCCACATGATGCAAGCACCAAGGCATCATGAGCCATCCCAAGGTTAGCATCAAGTATTTTCATTCCTTTTTTTGGCTTTACGCTCCTGTAAAGGTGATCAGGAAGGTTGTTTTTCAGTGAGCCAATTCTAATTTTAGACAAGCCTGGATGCCAAAACCATATTTTTTGATTTGGAGTGTATGCTTTAAGACCCTGTTTTTTGTTTACTATCAATATTGGTGAATTGTTGTTTTGGGTTGAAATTTTTTTTAATGTTTTTTCTCTTCTCTCTTCATAAATGCAGTTTAAATTTTTCGCAATATTTTTTGCCTTGGATATTTCTTCTTCTTGCGGTTTTGTCTTGGTGGTTATGATCCATTTTTCCATTTTTATTTATTTTGTTTTTTTGATAAGTCGAATATTATTGATTTCAATTTCTTTTGTTAGTGATTTTGTCATATCGTAAATGTTCAATAATGCAATCATTACTGCATTTATTGCTTCTATCTCAACCCCTGTTTCAGATTTTGTTATAGTTTTTGAAGTGACTATCATGGAGTTTTCCTTCCATTTGATTTCAATTTTTACATTTTTTAAATTTATTTGATGACAAAGGAGAACTAGATCCGATGTTTTTTTTGCAGCATTTATTCCTCCCAATTTTGCAACAGTAAGGATGTTGCCTTTCTTGCTCTTCGGGTCTTTTTTAATTTTTTGAGCAATTTTTTCAGGAAATGTTATTGAGCCTTCAGCAGTTGCTGTTCTTGTTGTGGTTTGTTTTTTTGAAACATCAACCATGCTAACACCCCCTTCATCATCTAGATGTGTTAAATTCATTAATTTATCTCCTCTTTCCATACAGGTAATCTTTTTTTACATTCTTCAAGAACCCATTCTGCTGCCTCAAAAGCTTCTTTTCTGTGTGGAGCTAATATGCCAATTTGTATAGATCTTTCTTTTGGTTTTATTTTTCCAGAACCATGTTTAATTATGATTTCTTTAATGTCCCATTTTCCTTCTGCTTGTTTTGCAATTTTAGACCCTTCACTTTCAAGCATTTCTTCATACACTTCATAATTTATAAATCGAACTTTTTTGTTGTTGTTGGGACTTCTGACAGTTCCTTCAAAAAGAACCCAAGCCCCAGAATTAGCCCTGAAAGGTCTTTCCAGTTTTTTCAATTTACCTTTTTGGAATATTTTCATCCTCCAGACATAGGTGGCAAAAATGCAATTTCAGAATTTCTCGGAACTTTTTGGCTCCAGTCGCAAAATTCAAAATTCAAAGCAGGTTTGATCTTCTTTTTTTCTAATTTGATCTCTTGGTCCCATATTTTTTTTAAAGTTATATTTTCTTTCCAATCTATTTTTTTTTCTTTCCAGCCTAGCTCTTTTGCCAAGTGTCCAAAAAGCAGTATCTTCATTCAGCCTCCAATTTGAGACAAGGACATCCAAGTCTCCTCTTTTGTCTTCAAAGGATTATAAGTTCTTTTGTTTTTTATGGCTCTTTCGATCATTTCTTGAAGGTTTCCAATATTTTTATTTCTCAATTCATGTTTTAAATCGATACCTTTATTTTGATAGAGGCATACAAATAATTTTCCATCACATGATATCCTTAACCTGGTACATTTGTGACAACCAGGGTCAGAAGCGGCTGCAATTAATCCAATTTCCTTTTTTGATTTATTTATTTTTCTGTAAACCGCAGGGCTTAATTTCGATTCTCTAGTGTTGTTCTCCTTGGGTAAAAGCTCAGTTAACTTTTTTTCAATATCTTTTGCGGAAATGAATTCATTTTTATGATAATCTGAAGTGGATGAAAATGACATCAATTCTATAAACCGCAAGCTTACCTCATGCTTTTTAGCAAAATCTATAAATTTAGGAATTTCATTGAAGTTTGTGTTTGTGACAACTGTGTTAATTTTTACATTACTGAAACCCAGTTTCTGTGCTTTTTTTAAAGATTCAAGTACCTTTTGAAGGTTCCCATTTCCGGTTGTTTTTTTAAATTTACTTGAATCAAGAGAATCTATACTGATGTTAATGTTGTCTATTCCTGAAATAATTAGGTCATTTATTTTTTCTGAAAGGTAGTGTCCATTAGTAGTTATTGATATTTCTGGTTTTGGATCAAGTGTTGAAAGCATTTGAACTAATTTGTTCAATCCCTTTCTCAACAGAGGCTCTCCCCCTGTAAGTCTTATTTTTTTTAAGCCAATAAGGGCATTAAAAATTTTTGCCAATTCAAAGTATTCTTCTATTTTCAGAAATTTATTATTTTCAATTGAGTTGATGTTCCCATTAGGTAAACAGTATTTACATCTGTAATTGCATTTATCAGTTAGCGATATGCGAAGATATTCTTGTTTAACATCCATTTTTTATTATTTTTTTAATTTTTAGAAATATTTTTTCAGGGCTATCTTGATTGTCCCAACCATAGGTTTTAATTTTATGTTCTATTGTCTTAATTGATAATTTTAGTAATTTATCTTTTTTGGGAAAGATAACTAATTTTGCATCTTTTTCATTTTTTAAAACATTATTAAGTTCCATTGTTATTTTTGGGAAAAGGGTTAAAAAATCAAATACATTTTCTTGATTATGTATGTATTTAATCTTTAAGTAATGTTCATTGTCTTGATTAATTATTTTTCTTTCAGTCCAGTTTTGATTCGTTCCGGATATCCATAAAACATTTATATCTTGTTGTTTTGCAAGTTTCTGCGCTATATTCCAATATTTTTTTTTATGGTTTTTTCCATTTGAGGAAATGCTTCTTGATAATGCGATTATTTTCATCTTATCTTCTTTTGGACAGATATTCTTGAATGAATTTATTATGACAATGAAAAGGTATCATTGGAAGGTTTTCAAATTCAAAAAAGCTTAAATCCTGCGCATCGTCTCCGGCTTTTATTTTAGAAAAATTGGATACTTTCATTTCAACAGCAATTGAGAGTATGTCTCCAAAAATTGTTCCATAATGAGAGCACGTTCCAATCATCCCAATAACTTCTCCATCAAGGTTAGTTTCCTCTTTGAGTTCACGTCTTGCTGCCTCTTCAAGTGTTTCCCCCAACTCCATAAAGCCACCAGGAAGTCCCCATTCTCCTATTGCCGGTTCAAACGCCCTTTTGGCCAAAAGAATTTTATTTTTTTTTAGGCATATTATCGTTGCTGTTGGTTTTGGATTTTGATAATGAATTGTTATGCATTTTTCACAATGGTATCTGTTTCTGCCCTCAATGAAGCTGAATGTATTTTTGTTGCCACATATTGAACAGTATTTCATATTTAAAAATAATATCTAGCTCAAAATCTCACTATTTTTT